>CDYZ01035183.1_pt1 | contig 74076 bp, 73 predicted proteins | sample 554921 | NCBI WGS metagenome assembly CDYZ01 (sample SAMEA3182058, study PRJEB8094) | gut metagenome | biome: human; feature: gut; material: Stool; isolation source: human stools | place: Canada | collected 2012-11-26 | reverse complement strand
TGCGTACAAAAGGAACCAAAATACGGTCAAGGGGGACCGGGCTTCCCCCTTGACAATCCCTCTTGACGCTTAGCTGCGCTGGCTACGGATTTAGATTTTTCTGGAAAGAAAAATCTAAATCCGTACTGCGCACAGATGCGCTCCAAAGGTAGCTGCGGGCGCATCTGCCCCATCCCCCTACCCCCTCCCCCGCTGCGGGGGAGGGGGACTCTATCTACAATCTCTACATAAAAATGCGCCGCAGGCACCTTGAGAGCGTATCTGCGGCGCTGTACGGACGATGCTTTCGCATCGTTCGTATCCAGCCGCAGCTTAAGAGTTAGGGGGGCTTGGGGCACAGCCCCAAGCGTGTTTTGGTATGGGGCCCCCAGCGGGACGCGAGGCCCGCTGGGGAAAGGAGGAGCGGCGGAGCGTTGGAGGGTTACCCCAAGCGTAAGCGGGGTGACCCGACATGGAGCGCAGCCCGCGACGACGCACACGAGTAAAAGGAACGCCCCGGCGGCGAGCCGTACCAGCTGTCACCCTCCGGTGACTCCGCGACGCCTTTAGGCGACTACAAACTCGCCCTAAATAAAATTCTTTTGCCTACTTTTCATCACAGAAAAGTAACCCCCGCCGGGCAGGCGTACAGTTTATGCCTTTGCACAAGGCCCCGCCGCCAGGCGCCCACAAACCCGCCCTTAATTCGCACAACAAATCCCAGTTTCTGTTTCCCAATAAAACCCACTGTTTATACAATTCTCGCCCAATATCTTCCCAAAATGTAAACTTTCCATTAAAAAAAGTGAAATATTAACCTTTCACATGCAAAAAAGGCTCCATTTTGCCGTATTAGTGAAAGGACTTTTTCCACCGGCAAAAAAATCTTTTCCTGTCGGCCCCTCTCACCGAACTAAAACTGAGAGCCTTTCGGCCCCACCGGTCAAACAGGGGCGCCGGTTAAAACTTATTTCTTCAGCAGACCTCATCGGGCAATTTGGGGGTCTGCCTTAAGCGGGAACCTGCCTCCCAACAGTACCTTGAAAATTGAATAAAAAATCTCCCCCGTACACTTGGTACGAAGGAGATCCGGAATCTCTGCTATTTGCTGTCACTTATCCGGCTTTTTTGCGCCGGAAGGAGATCACTGCGACACAGGTGCCGATGGCAAAAGCCCCCAGAGCCGCCGCGTAAACCCACCAGCTCACCGGATGGGTTTCATCGGGTGCTGCCTCCACGGTAAAGTGGGTGGTGGCATCTCCCCTTGCCGAGCGGATCACCAGTGTGTGCTCCCCTTCGGCCAACTGCTCCAGGTAGCTTTCCCGCAGCTCTACGATGATGTTGCCTTCCCCATTCCGCTTCTCGTAGCTTTCGGAGGGCAGCACCGCGCCATCTACCAGCACCTCGGCAAAGTCCTCAAACGCCGCATCGGAGCGGAAGGTAAGTGTACTGCTTTCGCCCTTTTTCCACCGGGCGTCGTTGCCCTGTATGATGCTCGGCGGCACCTTTTCGGTTACTGTATTCTCCGCGGTGAGCTCCGTTTTGCCGTTCGCGTCCGCAAAGTACTTATCACAGGCGGTGCAGTGCCAGCATTCCACCCGGCCATTGGCCGCCGCAGTGGCGGCTATCGCCTCCAGCTTTTCCAGGGAGGCGTGGCATGTGGGGTCGGTCTTGCCGTATTTGGCGCCGCACAGGATGCAGCTTGCCCGCTGGGTGCAATTGGGGGCGCCGCCGTAGCACTTCCCGTTTTGCTGGTCGAAGCAGCCGCTGGCCGTGCAGCGGCGGGTATGGGTCCCATCCCCATTGGAGCGCCAGGGGCCCCACTGATGGATGGTACCGGGGTCCGGCTCATCCTTGCTGTCATCCGGCCGGATGATGACAATGACCCGGTTTTCGGTCCACCGGGCGGTGAGGGTGATGTTTTCGGCCGGCATGGTGGAGGGAATGGTCTTATCCCAGCCGGCAAAGGTGTAGCCTGTTTTGGTAGGGTTGGCCGGGGTGGTAATGGCCGTACCGTAGTCCTGCTTAATGACGATATCCTGCCCGCCGTTTTCCGGCTTAAAGGTGATGGTGTATTGGTTGACCTGCCACCGGGCGGTGATGGCCATATCCCCGGCCGGCATGGTGGTGGGAATGGTCTTATCCCAGCCGGCAAAGGTGTAGCCTGTTTTGGTAGGGTTGGCCGGGGCGGTAATGGCCGTGCCGTAATCCTGCTTAATGACGATATCCTGCCCGCCGTTTTCCGGCTTAAAGGTGATGGTGTATTGGTTTACCGTCCACCGGGCGGTGAGGGTGATGTTTTCGGCCGGCATGGTGGTGGGGCTCTCCCGATCCCACCCGGCAAAGGTGTAACCTGTTCTGGTGGGAGCAGCCGGAGGGGTGATGGCCGTGCCGTAATCCTGGGTGATGGAGGGAACCTCGCTGCCGCCGGCGGTATCAAAGGTGATAGTGTACCGGTTGATCTGCCACTTTGCCGTCAGGGTCAAAACGGCGGTCACGGGGGTCTCAAAGTCCCATTCGCTTTCGCCGCTGTACCAGCCGATGAAGGTATAGCCCTCTTTAGTGGGGTCGGCAGGTTGGTCGGCAGGGGTGTTGGCACGAATCTGGGATGCTACTTCGCTTCCACCCTCCGACTGGAAGGTGACCGTATAGGCCCCGATGACTTCCCCGTTAAAGGTGCCGCCGGAAATTTTAGCCGGTGTTTCTTCTGGTGAATCGCTGATATCGTTTTTATTTGTTACCTTCCCATTGAAGGTGCCGCCAGAGATGACGCCGAAAGAACGGCCGCTCTCGTTGGTCACTTCGCCACCAAAGGTACCGTTTGTGATGGTACCGCGGTTCACCACCGAGCCGGTAAAGGCACCGCCGCTGATGGTCCCGCCATTCGTCACGGAGCCATCGAATGTTCCGCCGATGATCTCGGTGGGACTATTGTTCGCATCGCCGCCGCCGATGGACATGGCGTCGCTCTCCTCATTCGCCGTGCAGCCGCTTACCGTTACATTATCCCGGATGGTCAGATTGCGGACGCTGCAAATGCCGCCGCCCTCGTTCTTATTTGTGCTTTCTCCGCTTAGGATCGCGCGGCAATCCCGGATGGCAGCCGCACCGGAGAGGACGGTCGTGCCGAAATTGCAGAGACCGCCGCCGCGGGTATCGTCATTATTCGCGGTCTGTGCCACGCAGCCGGTAATGGTCCCGGCGGACATCCCGAACCGGCCGCCATCTTCCACATAAATACCGCCACCCTCGCGCGCCGTACAGCCCACGATATTGCCGCCCCGCATGAGGAGCGTGCCGCCTTTCCTCACATAGATACCGCCGCCGCAGGTATTTCCTGCTTCTCCTGTGCCGGTTCCGCCGGTGATGGCGCCGCCATTTATCACCTTTGTGCCGGCAGCGTCCTGCTGCCACAGACCGGTGGTTTCCGTCACGCTGAACTTATTGACCGCATTGGGCTTGCTGTCCACCAGCGTGAGGGTGGCACCGTTTTCCACCCGGATAACGCTGCCGCTGCCTTCTAATTTCAGCGCATAGCCGTTCAGATCAAGGGTGACCTTGCCCGTGACGACAATGGGGGCGGTTATGACAAAATTCGCAGCGCTCTCTCCCGCCTTGGTCTCCAGATAATACGAACCGTCGGTGAGGGGCAGCTGCCTGCCGATGCTATCCTTTGTCAGCGCGGTGCCCGTCGGCTCGGTTATTTTTTCCTTGGAAAGCCAGATGGTGCACTCCTTCTGGGCGTTATAATCCGCCAAGGTGCAGCCGTTCTCCAAAAACTTACCGCTGAAATACAGGTATTGCTGATCCGGCGGAGTGCCTTTCTTATCCTGGATTTTCTGCTTGACATTATCGATGCTGTCGCCGCTTTCCACCTCCAGGGTCAGCGGTTCTTGCCAGCCCAGGGCGCTGCCATCCACATAAATTGGCATGGCATGGGCGGTGGCGAGCAGCATGGCCAGGGCCAGCAGTACGGCTGATATCCTCTTTTTCATTGTTCGGCACCTCCTTAACTGTATCGATGCGGGTTGCTTTCCTCCTCTTTTTAATTATACATCACTCCCGACCGAAATGCCATTGGCAGGTTTGCCCGGAAATGACACGGCTTTATGGGCAATATGGCACAAGGGGCAGAAAAGCCGCCCGTGGGCGGCTTTTGTGGGATGCTTAGGACCCCAGCAGGGTGACTGTGATGGTGAAGGTCTGGCCGCGGCCGGTACGGCTGGCCCGGTACAGGCTTATTTCCACGGTATCGCCGGGCTTGTGCTGTGCCAGGATATCGCTGCAATCGGCACGGCTGGTGATGGCCCAGCCATCAATGGAGGTGATGATATCACCGACCTCGGCGCCCTGACGGCCTACATCGCTGTCCTCATTGATGGACATGATGCGCAGACCCGCCGGGATGCCGTAATAATTGGCTTCATTGCTGCCTACTTCCACCACGGTGATGCCCAGCTGTGCCCGACCGGTCACCCGGCCGTGCTGCATTAAATCGTCCAGAATGGGCAGGGCGGTATTGATGGGGATGGAGAAGCCGATGCCCTCGTAGCCTTCCTCCACCAGCTTGCTGGAGGTGATGCCCACCACCTGGCCGTAGGTATTGATGAGGGGGCCGCCGCTGTTGCCGGGATTGATGGCGGCATCCGCCTGGATGCAGACCATGGTGTAGCCCAGCTCGGTGGTGATGGTGCGCTGCACCGCCGAAATGTAGCCGACGGTTTGGGTGGAGGCCAGCGCCAGACCGCCGGGATTGCCGATGGCGACCACCATTTCGCCGACCTCCAGCTCATCGCTGTTGCCGAAGGTAGCCGCGACCAGCCCCTCGGGCGGGTTCTGCATTTTAAGCAGAGCCAGGTCGCTCTGGTTATCCGCCCCAATGACGGTGGCATCATAGCTATCGCCATTTTGCAGCACGACCTCGAACTTTTCGCCGCCGCTGACCACATGGGCATTGGTGATGATGTAGCCGTTTTCCGAAAGGATGATGCCGCTGCCCTGCGCGGTGGCGCTGCTGCCGTAGGTGATGATGCCCACTACCGAGGGGGCGCACTTTTTATAGATGCCGGCGGGAGTCAAAAGGCCGTCTTCGGTGGTATCCGGCACATTATCCTCCGGCTTGTTCTGCTGGTCGATCTCCGGCAGGTGCTCCAGCTCATTGCCGATGGACGAATCCTGATCCGGCTGCGGGGCAGGCTTGCTGCCCCAGACGGAGGCCCCGACGCACAGCGCCCCCACCAGCAGGATGACCACCCCCATAGCGATGAGGAAGTACTTCAGGCCGCTGCTTTTCCGGGCGCGGGCGGGGCTTTGGCCGTAGTTGCCCCGGTAATCCTGGTAATCCCAGTGGTAGTTGTTATCATTGCTGCGGTTTCTCATGCTGTTTCTCCTCCCGGCCGGCAGCGGGGGCCGCCGGCAATGTGGTAAAGCTGGCATCTACCATAGGGGCTTTGCGGTTGACGCCTTTTTTGTAGTGGGCGGGGTCGGCCTTGAGGCCGAATACAAACTCGGTGTATTCCCCGGGCTGGCTGCGGACGAAAATCTCGCCCTCGTGGACATTCATAATGGTGCGGCAGATGGAAAGCCCCAGGCCTACGCCGTTTTTATCCAGGCTGCGGCTGCGGTCGGTCTTATAGAACCGGTCGAAGAGCCGCGGGATCTCCTCCGGCAGGACGCCGGAGCCGGTATTGCGCACCGCTACCATGATATTCTCGCCCTCGGTATAAAAGTCGAAGGAAAGTGTGCCGCCTTCATTGACGAATTTGACGGCGTTATCGATGAGATTATACACCACCTGCTGGATGAGGTCGGCATCGGCCAGCACCCAGTAGCGGTCGGTATCCAGCCCCTCCACCTCGATGTGCTTTTCCTCCAGCCGCTGCTCGAAGCCCAGCAGGGTATTGGTGACAAGGGAGGTGATCTCCACCTCGGTGGGCTGGATGGTGCGCTCGCCGGCCTCGATCTGGCTGAGGGTGAGCATATTGCGCACCAGGCGGGAAAGGCGCTGGACCTCACTGGAGACAATGCGCAGATAGTGGTTCTGCCGCTCCGGCGGGATGGTGCCATCCAGGATACCATCGACAAAGCCGCCGATGGTGGTCATGGGGGTTTTTAATTCATGGCTGACATTGGCGGTAAAGCTGCGGCGCACCGATTCGGTGAGGGCCAGCTCGGTGGCCATGTTATTGAAGGCGGAGGCCAGCCGCCCGATCTCATCATCGCCCTCCACCGGCACCCGGACCGAAAAGTCGCCCTTGGCAAAGGCACGGGTCGCCGCGGCCATCTGCCGCAGGGGGTTTACCAGGCTGGTGGTGACAAAATAAATGACGATAAAGCTGACCACCAGCACCACGATGGCCGCAATGAGGAACATCTGGAGCATATCGCCGGCCAGAGCACGGTTGGCAGCCCGGGCGGTGGCCATAACGGCACCCACCAGAAGGCCGTTTTCATCCACCACGGGGGTGGCCACGGCGTACTGGGGGTCTTCCCCGGTGCCGGCCATGACCACGGAGCCCTGATAGCTGCCGGTTTTGGAGAGGCTATCCAGGACAGCCTGCGGCACCGACTGGGGGATGGCGCTCTCGGTAGTATGGGCCATAATGAGGATATTGCCCTTGTTATCGGAAAGGTAGATGTCGGCCTCGATGGCGGAGCCCAGCACGGCATACACCGGCTGCAGGGTATCGCTGCTGACATAGCGGTACTCGTGGGCGGCGTAATTTTCCATGGTGAGGCGGGCGGCCTGGGTCACATTTTTCTCCAGCAGGCTGATTTTTTCCTCCCGCAGGTAGTCATTGGCCAGCACCATAAAGATGGAGCCGACCAATACCATACTGAGCAGAATGATGGCGCAGCACACCGAATAGTACTTGCCCATCAGGGTTTTCTGCGAAGTTTTCATTCTTATTCCTTGACCTCGAACTTATAGCCGACGCCCCAAACGGTCTTGAGGCTCCACTGATCGCTGACGCCTTCCAGCTTTTCACGCAGGCGCTTGATGTGGACATCGACGGTGCGGCTGTCGCCGTAGTACTCGAAGCCCCAGACCTCATCCAGCAGCTGATCGCGGGTGAATACGCGGTTGGGGTGGCTGGCCAGGTGGAACAGGAGCTCCAGCTCCTTGGGCGGGGCATCCACGACCTTGCCATCCACCTTGAGCTCGTAGCGGGTCATATTGACGGTGAGCTTATCGTAGCTGACCTCCTTGACCTCACCTTCGGCGGTGCCGGCGGGGCTGCTGCGGCGCAGCACGGCCTTGATGCGGGCCACGATCTCCTTGGTATCGAAGGGCTTGACAACATAGTCATCGGCGCCCAGCTCCAGGCCCAACACCTTATCGAAGGTTTCGCCCTTGGCGGTGAGCATGATGATGGGGCAATCGCTCTTTTGGCGGATCTGCCGGCAAACCTGCCAGCCATCCAGCTTGGGCATCATGATATCCAGGAGGATAAGAGAGGGCTTTTCGCTCTCGAACTTGGCCACGGCTTCTTCGCCATCGTGGGCCATTACCACCTCGAAGCCCTCCTTTTCCAGGTACAGGCGCAGCAGCTCGCAGATATTCAGGTCGTCATCGGCTACCAGGATCTTGTCCATCATTGCTATTTCCTCCTTACAGGTCATAGTATTCTAATTTATATTATAGCACCGGCGGAGTCTTTTGCATAGCGCCGAATGTGGCAATTTTGTTAAAAAATTGTGAGGAGGGCGGACGCTGGCAAGGAACAGGCGTCACCGCCCTAAAATTTTCCGTTGCCCACCTGCGGCGCCCATGGTAAAATGATAGAAAACCTGCCGCAGCGGCAAAAACATACAGGAGAAAACGCCATGAAAAAGATGCTATCACTCGCAATCGCTTTGGCACTTTGCTTTAGCCTTTGCGCCTGCGTCGGCAACGCCCCGCAGGGAAAGTCCGCATTGGACTGGGACGCAATGCAGGAGGAACTGCAGGCCTCCTCGGAGGTTCTGACCGCGCAGCTGACCAACTTTGCCTTTTACTCTGGAGATATCCTGGGGAGCTCCGCCTATCCGTTGGAGGACCGGCAGATCCATCTTTTTATTTTGAGTACGGTAATGTTCATGGAGGAGGAGAAATACCTGTACCATGATTTTGTCACCATGGATGATGAGGGGTGTTACCACTTTCCAAAAGAAAAGATACAGCAGATGGCCGAGGAGGTGTTTGATATTCCGGATTATGAGTTTGGTGAAGATACCTATGTTCCCGAAACCGGGGAGTATGTGTTTTGGTCCGGCTTTGGATGGGGGAATACTCCGGAGTGCAGGAACACGGAGGTTCAAATTGATCGGGAAAAATCCGAGGTAAGCGTCAGTTACGAACTGCACGGCAATGTATATTATGAAAATCCCTATAAAATTGGGGACTTCCGGACCCGTTTCTCCGTAATGACACGGCCGGACGGCAGCTTCTTCCTGCATTATCTGGATACCGTTTCCCTCTGATGAGGCAGGTCACACCCCCAGCAGCAAGCGGACCGCAAGGGCACTGACCAGCGCCGCGGTCAGATCCCCGGTGAGGGCAGCGGCCATGGTGTGGCGGGTACGGCGGATCCCCACCGCGCCGTAGTAGACCGCGATAGCGTAGAAGGTGGTCTCTGAGGCGGCGGCCAGCACACTGCCTACCCGCCCGATGAAGCTATCCGGGCCGTATTCCCCCAGCAGCTGGTGCAGCAGGGCGGTACCGCCGCTGCCGGAGATCGGCCGCAGCAGGGCCAATGGCAGTACCTCCGCCGGGAAACCGATAAGCTGAGTCACGGGGCGAAGGAAGCCGGTGAGGACATCCAGGGCGCCGCTGTGGCAGAACATGGTGACCACCGTAAGCAGGCAGACCAAGGCCGGGGTGATGGAGGCGGCGGTTTTGAGCCCCTCTTTGGCTCCCTGCAAAAAGCAATCGAACACATCCACGCCGGAGCAGAGGCCCCAGCTGAACAGGCCGGTGATGAGCAGCGGGATGAACCAGGCGCTGAATGACATGGAATGCCCTCCCTTTTGATGAAATTCGCGGATGGGGTGAAGGGCGCCCGCACGGGCCTGCCTTTATTCCGGCCGGCGGGACTTCCCGCGCAGCAGGCGGTCCAGCAGCAGGACCACGGCCAGGGACGAAAGCCCGGTGAGCCATACCGCCGGCAGGATCTCCATGGGGGCGGCGGAGCCGGCCTGCTGCCGCAGCGCGGCGCAGGTGGTGGGGATGAGCTGGAGGGAGGCGGTATTCATCGCTACAAAGGTGACCATGGCATTGCTGGCGCTGTCCTTATGGGGATTCAACTTTTGCAGCTCCCGCATAGCGGCAAGGCCCAAGGGAGTAGCGGCATTGCCCAGACCCAGCAGATTGGCGGAAAGATTCATGCAGATGGCCTGCATGGCGGGGCTGCCCTGCGGCACCGTGGGGAACAGCCACCGGGTAAGAGGACGCAGCAGCCGGGCCAGCGCTTCCGTAAGGCGGCAGCGGCGGGCAATCTCCATCAGGCCGCTCCACAGGCACAGCATACCGGTGAGGGTAATGACCAGGCTTACGGCTTCCCCGCAGCCGGAAAGCGCCGCGGCGGAGAGCGCTTCCATCCGGCCGGTGAAGGCCGCGGTGACGACCGAAAAAATGAGCAGGGCGGTAAGGATACCGTTCATCATGGGCGGAGCTCCTTTCTTCATTTTTTAGGGAGTAGAGATGATTTATCAACATCTTTTTCTCCTTACGGGAGCGTATTGCGCTAATGTTTTCCTTTTTTGATGTGTTTTATCGAATTATGTAAAATAACGGAATCTGTGCGCATTTTATCAATTTTAGCAACAATAACCAAAAAAGCGGCAAATTAGGGGCAAAAATTATCCACAAGATTTGCGAAATTGTGCTAATTACCTCTTGAATTTCATGGAAAATAATAGTACACTTAGTAGCAAGGTAGAGAAAAAGCGAGAATATTAGAAGATATTGTAAACCGCCAGCAAACCACCTAACTTTATTAAGGAGGAACCTGTACCATGAAATCCACCGGCATCGTAAGAAAAGTTGACAACCTCGGCCGTATCGTTCTCCCTGTAGAGCTTCGCCGCACCCTCGGCATCGACATCCACAGTGATGTTGAAATTTATGTAGACGGTGATCAGGTCATTCTTAAGAAGTACCTGCCCTGCTGCATTTTCTGCGGCTCCAAGGAAGAGCTGGCTACCTATGACGACAAGTATGTCTGCCGCAGCTGCCGCACCAAGCTGGGCAAGCTGTAATTCCCAAACTACAAAAGACAAGCAAGGCCCCTGCCGTATGGCGGGGGCTTTCTTTTTTGCGGCGGCCCGGCGGCGAGGGCTTTTCTGTGAAGAAAAGCAGGCAAAAGATATTTAGGCTATGATTGTAGTCGCCTGGCGGCGTCGCATAGTTTTATAAAAGGTTTTAATCTGCACGCCTGCCCGGCGGGGCTGCTTTTTTCGAATGAAAGTGTGTAAAAGAATTTTTGGGCCAAGATTGTAGTCGCCTTCGGCGGCACGGAGCCTTTTGCAAAGGCATAGTCTGTACGCCTACCCGGCGGGGGCCTACTTTTGTGTGTACAAAAGTAGGCAAAACACACTTGGGGCTGTGCCCCAAGACCCCCTAACGCTTAAGCTGCGGCTGGATACGAACGATGCGAAGCATCGTCCGTACAGCGCCGCAGATACGCTCTCAAGGTGCCTGCGGCGCATTTTATTTGGATTCAGCAGGGAGCGAATTAAAATAAACACCTTATCAGCGTTGTCTCATCCCGCTCCGGGAAGCCGTCGCTTTGGCTTTCCGGGCGGGGCAAAAGGGGCCCCCGCAAGGTCGCAAGACCTTGTGGGGAGAGGAGGATGCACCGCAGCGTGGAGTGCTGCCCGAAGCAAAGCGCAGGGTATGCATGAAATGCGAAAGGCCCCTCTCCCGGTGGGAAAGGGGGCCGTATTGGATGGGGCATTATTCGCCGGCGGGTTTTACCGGGGCGTTCTTGGTGACGGTGAGGGAAACGGTATCCTCCAGCACGGCATCGGCGGGCAGCAGCTTGGCCATGACGACATAGCGGTAGTCATTAGGATAGTGCAGCTTGGTATCATCCGCCAGACGGTAGGTGCAGGTGGAGAGGGTGAGGATCTTATCGTTGCTGGTCACTTCCACATCATAATCGTAGAAGGAAAGATCCTGGGCCTTTTTGATGAGGCTATTGAAGGTGGCATCGGCGGGGTTGGGGTTGATGTAGTCGAACTTGATATCGGTGTAGAATACCGCAAATACCTGCCAGACCATGTCCTCTTCGATGGTGGAGTAGTAGATATAAGGATGGGTCTTGGCAAATTCCTCGTCCTGATACTTCAGTAGCTGAGCGAACTTGGGGCCGTTTGCGTGGTTCTGATAATCGGTCAGCAGGGCATTTTCGGCCCGGCCCAGATTGTGGCCGTAGATGACGGTATTCTTCGAGATGGTGGAGCGATTGCCGCTGGTGCAGCGGAAATCGGCATAGTAGCAGCCGTCGTTATCGTTCTCACCATTGGCATTGCGGCGCAGGTAGTACTTGTTATCATCGTTATAATTGACCTTGACCACCACATCATTGACGGTGGTGCCATCAATATACAGCCAGCCGATGGTATCCTTGTTCTTCTGCTGCATGGCCAGCGTATTTTCCAGCATGGTCTTTTGCAGCTCCTTGAGGATCTCCTCCTTGGAGGGCTCATCGGGATTGGGGTTATCAGGATCGGTGGGGGTAGTGGGATTGCTGGGATCGGTCGGATCGGTGGGGTCGCTGGGGTCTTTGCCGCAGGCGGCAAAGGCAAATACCATGCAGAGTGCCAGCAGCAGGGCCAGCAGGCGTGTTGTCGTTTTCATAATGTTCCTCGTGCCTTTTCTTGTAAATTGGCCCCGGCGGGGGCTTTGTTCCGCATCATTTTACACCATGGCGGCGGCGCTTGTCAATGAACGGGCGGGCAGAACGGGGGACTTTGCAAAAAAGTTCGGATTCTGTTTACAAATAGGGGGAAAATAACTATACTAAGGGAGGGGAGTTTGCCTCCCCCAATTTAACTGCAAGGAGATAATAAATTATGCTGATTACAAAAGATATGGGCATCATGGAGATCGTACAGAAATATCCTGCTACTGTAGAGGTACTGCAGCGCTTCGGCATGGGGTGCATCGGCTGCGCCGCCGCCCACTTTGAGAACATTGAGCAGGGCGCCCTGGCCCATGGCATTGATGTACCCCGGCTGATGGAGGCCCTGAACGAGGCTGCCGCCAAGGCGTAAGATCTGACTGGAGCTGATGCAGGGGGCGGGTGGGGCCGCAGGCCGCCCGCCGGAACGGCGGGCACACGGGCTTCGCCCGTGTCGGCGGCTTCGCCGCCGGGCCTGCGGCCCGGCTCCGCCCCCTGCAGGGATCCTGGCGGCTGGTCATCCTCCTGCGGGCTTTGGGCAAAGCGGCCGGGCTGCTCGCTTTTCAGCGGGTCCCCCGGCTCCCCAATGGTCTCCTCCGGCGTATTGGTCATGCTCTTCCCCCCCTCGCAGGGGATCATCTCTACCGTTTGCAGCGACTGCTGCCCGGCAAAGACCTGAATCCCTGTCAGGCGCACCGGCACATAGCCCTCCGCCCGAATATCGGCGTGATAGATGCTGTACGGCCGGCCGTCATTTCCCGGGCTTTGGCTCCAGGAAAGGGGCGGAGCGGTGACACACAGCACATGGGTACGGCCGCTTTGGTCGGTGGTCAGGCGGGTATTGCGCCCGGTGATGGGATCAGTGACAAGGACACTGGCCCCCTGCACCGGCAGCGCGCTGCGGGCAGTGGAAAGCTGAAAAATAAGGGTGGCATCACAGATCATGGGTTTTCCTCCCTTTCGGCCTGCCCCAGTCCGCCAGGCGGGCGGGCGCCCCGGCGCATGGGGAGGGCCGCCCGCAGAGAAGCGGAGAAACGGCCCAGCCATAGCAGAGGGGTGCCCGCCCGGATTCCCTGCGGGGAGCGGGCAGATCTAATAAAATGCGGTGTTTCATGCTATGCGGCAGCAAAACAAATTGCCAATGGTCCCTCTATCTTGTATAATGATGGTATCGACAAAAAGTGACAGGGGGCAAAAAAATGGTCATCCGGCGGTACCTGGCCATCGGCGCGGCAGCGCTGACCGTGGGGCTTGCGGTATTCCTGCGGGCAGGCGGCACAGCACTGGCTGTTTTGCTGGGGCTTTGCCTTGCCCTGGGGCTCATCAAAGCCCTGCGCCCGCTGTGGCGGTCCCTGCTGTGCGGGCTGCTGGCCGCAGCACTGATGGGCGGCCTTTACGCCTGGCGGTATACCGCCGCGGAGCAGCTGACCGGCTGCGAATTGCCCTTCACCGGAACCGTGCTGGAGGTAAGCCCCTACACCGCCCATCGCAGCACCATCTATGCCCGGGTGGGCGGGCAGCACCGTGTCATCGACCTGACCGCCTACCTGCCGGAGGAGGAGACCCCATTGGCCGGGGAACGCATTGCCGGGACCCTGACCGTTACCGGGGCGGAGAGTGAGGGAGATACCCTGCTGCTTTCCGGCGGAGTGGCGCTAAAGGCCCGGCAGCTGACCGCAGAGCCGGCGAAAGAAAGCTTCTCCCCTTTGGGGTGGCTGCTGCGGCTGCGCCGCCAAACCATCGAACAACTAAATGCACTGGGCGAAGGCGAAAGCGCCGCTTTGGTCACCGCTATGCTGACAGCCGATACCGCTGACCTGCCGGCTGGGCTGCGCACCGCCCTTTCTAGGGCGGGCATCAGTCACCTGCTGGCGGTTTCGGGGCTGCATCTTTCCATTCTGCTGGCGGTATGCGGTAAACTGGGCGACCTGCTGCTGTGGAGCCGTAAAAGGAAAGCCCTTTACAGCGGACTGTGCTGTCTTACCATGATCGTTTTGGCTGGGTTTAGCGCCAGCGTGCTGCGTGCCGCCCTGATGGCCGGCTTGGCACTGGGCGCGCCCCTGCGGGGCCGCCGGGGCGATGGCCTGACCGGACTGGGCTTTGCGGCAGCGATTCTGCTGCTGTGCAACCCCGCCGCCGTGTGGGAGCTGAGCTTTCTGCTCTCCTGCGGGGCTACCCTGGGTATCCTGCTGCTGGCCCGGCCATTGGCCCGCCTGTGGCCTGCCGCCCGCCGCAGCCGGTGGGGCAGCCTGCTGTGGGAAAGCGCCTGCGTTTCACTGGCGGCGCAGCTGGGCACCCTGCCCATCACGGCGCTCAGCTTCGGTTATCTGCCCGCGTACAGCCTTCTTAGCAACCTGCTGGTGCTGCCGCTGGTGTATGGCGTCATGGTGTTCGCCTTTCTCACCCTCCCCTGCCTGCTGCTGGGTGTGGGGGTCTATCCCTTTACCGTTGCCAGGTGCTTTGCGGGCGGCATAGCGGCCTTGGCCCGCGGTATCGCCGGGCTGCCCGGCGCGGTGCTGCCCTGTGTGGCTCCTTGGCAATGGACCGTGCCGGCTATTTTCGCGGTACTGCTGCTGGCAGCCGCGCTGCTGCGCACCAAACGGGCCCGACTGCGTCTGCTGCTTTTGGGATGCGCCGCTGGAATAGTACTGCTGGGCAGTGCCCTGACCCTGCAAAGCGCCCTGACCTTGACCACCGATGCCGCCACCGGCAGCGTCCTAGTACAAAAGAATGGCGAAGGCCTGCTGATCAGCGGGGTGCAGGATGGCTACGAGCTCCAGATGCTGGGGCGGTTTTTGCAGCGGTGCGGCAGCCCGCGCATCACGGTGCTGGTACAGCCGGAGGAACAGCATGACCTTTCCGCCGAGCTGCGCCTTGCCCGCCTGCTGGAGCCGGAGCTGATGCTGTGCAGCGAGGAAACGGCGCTTTTGGGCGAAGGACAGCTCCCGGAAAATGTCATCCTGCTGCCGAATTATGATACAGTTCGTAATATATTGTCGAATTATACACTTTATAGCCTGGACGGCGTAGGAACAGTATTGCAATTCGGCACGCAAAAAGTGCTGAAATGTTGGGCAGGCTATGATATAATAACCGCAGAGGACATCCCCGCCGATATCACCGCCGTGATAGACCGGGAGGGCCGCCTGTGGCTGGCCCCCGGCTGCCGCTGGCGGCTGTACCGGGGCGGAGAGCTGACCATCACCCTGCCAAAGGAGGACGCTGCCCTGTGATCTTTCCCGATCTGCGCGCGCTGGATACCCATATCAAGGCCGGAGCCCTGCTGCCGGTCTATCTGCTGTACGGCGAGGAAAACCGGCAGATCGAAGCGGCACGGGACCGGCTGGTGAAAACCATCGTACCGGAGGGGGACAGCATGAACCTGCTGCGCTGCGACGGCAGCAGCGGCGAGGTAGACTGGGACGGCATTGCCGACCTGCTATGGTCGATGAGCTTTACCCCCGGGCGCAAGTGCGCCGTGGTGGATGACCTGAATCCCTCCGGCCTGGGCAGCACCGGCATGAGCAAGCTCTCGGAGCTGCTGGCCCAACCGACGGAGGACGGGGTGCTGATCCTGACGGTACGGGGCAGCGCCAGGCAATTTGCCAAAAAGGAAGCGGCGGCCACCAAGCTGCTGAACCTATGCGATAAGGCGGGCGGCGTGTGCCGCTTTGCCGCCATGACCCGCGGCGATGTGGGGAAATTCGCGCGGCAGACCGCGCTGCGGCTGGGCTGTGTGCTGGAGCCGGAGGAAGCCGCCCTGCTGGCGGATTATTGCAATCTGGACAGCCTGCGGCTGCGGCAGGAGCTGGAAAAGCTGGCAGCCTACCACGGCTACACCGGCAAGATCCTCAAGGAGGACATCGAGGCGCTGGTGGCCCCTACCGTGGATGCGAATGTATTCCAGCTGGGGGATAAGGTGCTGCGCGGGGATTTTAACGGGGCTATGGCAATCGTGGATGATCTGCTCTTTTTGCAGGAGCGGCCGGAAAGTATTCTCACCATTCTTACCATGTCCTTTGTGGATTACTACCGGGCGGCCGCGGTACGCCGGGCCGGGGTAGCGGATGCCACCGCCCGCAAGGAGCTGGGCTACGGCGGCAGCTACCGCTTTACCAAAGCACTGGAGCAATGCGGCCGGCTGAGCCGCCCCGCATTGGAAGGCTCGCTGGAGATTCTGGCGGATGCTGATGCCCGCATGAAGCAAAGCGCTGCCGATGGCCGCACCGTACTGGAGGTCACCATTCTGCGGCTGATAGAACTGCTGCGGAGGGAACGGGCATGAAGCGGCGGTTGAAGTATCCTCTTATCGTGGAGGGAAAATACGATAAAGCGACCCTCAGTAATTTGGTGGAGGGGGAGATCCTCCTCACTGACGGCTTTCACATCTACAAAAACAAAGAAATGCTTTCGCTTCTCCGGCAGCTGGCCCAAAACGGCCCGGTGGCGGTACTGACCGACAGCGACCGGGCAGGCTTTTCCATCCGGGGGCACCTGGCCGGGGCCATTCCTCCGGAGCGGCTGATCCAGGTATATATCCCCGAAATATACGGCAAGGAGCGGCGTAAGACAGCCCCCAGTGCCGAGGGCAAGCTGGGGGTAGAGGGCATGCCGCCCGAAATATTGCTGAACATTTTGGAACAGGCCGGGCTGCTGGAGGATAGTGAAGTCCCCTGCCCTGCCGCCATTACCAAGGCCGACCTGTACCGGCTGGGCCTGAGCGGCGGACCGGGCAGCGCCGAAAAGCGCCGGGCCCTGTGCCGTAAACTTAATTTACCACAGGGGCTGAGTGCCAACGCCCTGCCGGGCGTGCTGGCCCGGTTGGTCAGCCCGGAGGAATTGGAAACGCTTGCGGCTGGCCTGTAACGCTCCCGCGGGCAATTGATTTTTGAATTTTCGCGGGAATCCGGTTTGGGGCGCCCCGGAGCCAGGATCCTGCACCCACCATACCAAGGAAAGGAGGCTGCTGCCATGCAGCTTACATCGCTGGGGTTTTTGTTTGTATTGCTGCCGATCGGCGGCCTTATCTACTATTTCCTGCGCGGGGCCGGTCGGCGGCGGTTCCTGCTGGGGTATTCCCTGCTTTTTGTGGGGTTGCTTTCCCCATTGTGCCTGCTGTTGCTGCTGGCCGTTATGGTACCGGATTACCTGCTGGCCCGGTATATCGCCATGGCTCACCCACGGGCCCGGTCCATCCTGCTGGGCTGCGTCATCAAGGACATCTCTCTGGCAGTGGTCTGCTCTATCCTTACCGAACTGGATAAGCTCATCCTCCCGGTGGGTATTTCCATCGCCGCCTTCACCTCGGTGGGCTACCTCATCGACCTGTACCACGGTGAATGTGACCCCATCGATGATCCCATCCGCTACGGGGTATTCTGCAGCTTCTTCGGCAAGCTGTATATCGGCCCCATCGTTTCGGCGCAGCAGTTCGTCCCCCAGCTGGATGATCCCCAAATGACCGCCGAGGGCATTACCCGGGGAATGGTACAGTATCTGCGGGGCCTCGCCAAAATCGTCATTCTGGCCGGTTCCCTGCAGGAGCTCATCATCCAGTGGGAAACGCTGCTTTCGCTGGAGGTCACCATCCTGGGCACCTGGCTGCATGTCCTGTGCTACATCTTCTACATCTACTTTACCCTTTCCGGTTACAGCGATATGGCCCGGGGCACCGGCGCCGTCTTTGGGCTGGATCTGCCGGAAAACTTCCACCACCCGCTGCAAAGCTACTCGGTGGCGGATTTCTTTGGCCGGTTCAATATCTCCGCCAATCGCTTTGTGCGCAAGTATGTTTACCAGGCACTGGGCGCGGAGGATAACGGTCCCCTTTCCACCTCGGTCAATATCCTGCTCATCACTATGCTGATGGGCCTGTGGTATGGTATCAACCTTAATTACCTGGTGTGGGGCGCCTTTTTGGGGCTGTTCATCATCTTCGAGGTGCTGTACATCGAGCGCCATGTGGAAAAGATCCCACCCTACCTGTGCCGGATGTATACCTTCATTGCCATACTCATTTCCTTCTGCTGGTACTGCGGCGATAGCCTGGCGGCTTCGGCCGCTTCCCTGCGGGTGATGCTGGGGCTGGGCGGGGCCGCTGCCGCCAACCAAAGCTGCCTGTACCTGTTGCAGACCCACTGGCTATTGCTGGCCGCCAGCGTGTTCCTATGCAGCGGCGCGGTAAGCCCGCTGCTGGCCCGCTTTACCCGGCGCTGGCCCACCGCCGCCCACACTGCCACCCTGGTGTGGAACCTTATCCTGCTGGCCACCTCGCTGGCCTTCCTGCTGTAAGGCCGGCTCACTGCCATTAAGTGCTGCCGCACTGTTATTCCCCTTCAAAAATTTCCGCAAGGGACAGGATCGGGCCGCAGGTCGCCCGCCGTCCCGGCGGGCACACGGGCTGTGCCCGTGTCGGCGGCTCCGCCGCCGGGCCTGCGGCCCGCGCTCTCCCCTTGCAAAAACCAATCCCACTCTGCCAAAAGGAGGCTGCTGCCAAAATGAACCGCTATCGCATCATTGCCCTCATTTATGCCGTGCTGCTGTTCGGCGGCCTGCTGGGCAGCCTGTTCCTTACCGGGCACTTTGCCGGTGATTATACTGCCGCAGAAGGTACCCCTGGTGCGCGGACTGAAACCGCCCTGCGGCAGAACCTGCCGCTGCGGGATGCCCTAAAGCGCTGGAAAACCACCCTGCTGATGCTGGGCGGTGTGCAGGAGCTGGACGGCATCTACTTTACCGGGGAGGGCCTTATTGAGAACCTGACCGTGACCGATGAAGCATTGGGAGAAAAAAACCTCGCTGCCCTGCAGGACTACTGCCGAGAAGCGGAGCCCTACACTGTGCTGCTGCCCAGTGCCTGTGCCATCAGCAGTCAATTGCTGCCGGAAGCCGCCCTGCTGTTTGACCAGGAGACCTGGCTGCAAAATGCCGCCGCGGCGCTCTCTCCCCTGTGCCGGGAGGTGCTGAACGCCTACCCTCTTTTGGAGGAAAATGGAGATAGCAGACTGTTCTACCGCACCGATTCCCGCCCCACCCAGCTGACCGGCTACCTGCTGTATCAAGCGCTGGGCCAGGCGCTGGATTACTTCCCCTATGCAAAGGACAGCTTTAGCAATACGCCGCTGCGGTATGACTGCACCGGCGACCTGTATGCCCGCTGGAGCTACGATAAGGTCCGGGCGGATGTGGTAACGGCGCTGCTGCCGCTGGAGGATAGCCGCAGCTACACCATCACCCACACCGCCGCTGATGGCACTGTGACCCGGTGGAATACCCTGTACCCGCTGGAAGGCACCGCGGGGATAGATTGTATTTTGGGCGGACCGGCTGCTATCATTGCCGTAACGGCCGAAGGCAGCATTCCCCGCAGCTTGCTGATCCTGGGGGATGAGAATGCCCTGTGTGTGATCCCCTACCTGGCGCTGCACTATGACCGCATCACCTATGTGGATGTGACCCGGTGCAGTGAGGAGCAGCTGGCTGCCATCGCCGGGGCAGAGTATAGCCGCACCCTGCTGCTGTATGGCGCGCCTACCCTGCTGAATACCGACCTGACCGCCGGGCTGACCGCCCTGACCCAAAGCTGAATACCCGGAATCAACTTGCCCCGCACCCTTACGGATGCGGGGTTTTTTATTTTGTGCAGGGGCCGGGCCAGGGCGCCCCGCGCGGCGGCAAAGCCGCCTGGCCGGAGGGGCGGTTTTACCGCCCCTCCGGCTCCCCGCCTGCGGCGGGGGCGCGGGGCGCCAAAACCGGCCTTATTCGCGAACAAATGTTTCACGTGAAACATTTTGCCGGGTGAAAAAGAAACCCGAAGCCTGCAAAAGCTCCGGGGAACTGGTAGTTATTTGTGGTACTTGGCACCGGCATTGATGGAGCAGGCACGGTAGAGCTGCTCGCAGAGGAGCACCCGGGCCAGCTGATGCGGAAAGGTAAGCCGAGAAAAGCTGATCTTCCGGGCAGCGGCCGCCTTTACCCGCGGGGAAAGACCAAAGCTGCCGCCGATGATAAAGCTCAGGCAGCCGCTTTTTTGAGCGGAGGAGGAAATGAGCTGCGCCAGCTGCGGGGAGGAGAGCATCTCTCCCTCGATACACAAGGGAAAAATGAGGCCGGCGGCTTTTTTGAGGATACGGTCTCCCTCCTCCTCCAGGCCGCGGGCGATTTCGGCCTCGGAGGGATTATCAGGCAAGCGATATTCCTCCAGCTCGATGATCTCGAACCGGCAGTAGGCACCCAGGCGCTTTTGGTACTCGGCGATGCCCTGCCGCATCCAATCCTCCTTCACTTTGCCGATGGCAATAACCTGTATTTTCAGCATTCTACTTCCTCCTCAAGCACGGAGCATTGGATTGGGGCGGATCCGCGGTGCAGACCGACGGTGACGCTTCCGCCACGATGGTCTGTATTTACAGTATCTCCTTAGAAGCGGATCATCTGGCCGGGGCAATCCCGCGGGGCGATCCACAGGCGGTAGTCCCGGTCCGGCTGCATCCCCGCGGCAGAAAGGGCCGCTTCGGCATTGCCGCGGGCGAGGGCCGGGGTATTGCTTTCCCGGCTTAAATGTGCCAACACAAAGTGAGATGTACCGCATTTGGCCAGTTCCGTTACGGTGCGGGCCGCCTCGGCATTGGAAAGGTGGCCGTACTCCGAGCGGATGCGCTGTTTGAGATAGTAGGGATAGCTGCAATTGAGCAGGACGGAGTCCTCGTAATTGGACTCCAGCACGGCGAGGTGGCAGCCTCGCAGGTGCTCCCACACTGTGGGGGTAACAAGGCCCAGGTCGGTAACGAAGCCGATGGTGCGGCTGCCGGCCGTGATGCGGAAGCCGCAGGAATCGGAGGCATCATGTTGGGTGGCGAAGGGCTGCACCTGCATTCCGGCCACCTCCTGTATCTCCTCCAGCGGGAGCAGACGGGTAGTCGGTTCCACCATAGCTGCCAAGCGTTCCAGCGTACCGGCGGTGGCATAGACCGGGAGCTTGAGCTGCTTGGCCAGCACCCGCAGGCCGGCCACATGGTCGGCATGATCGTGGGTGATGAGGATACCGCGCAGGCCGGCGGGATCGATGCCGGCATCGTACAACTCCGTGCGGATGCGGCGGGCGGAGATGCCTGCATCAATGAGCAGGCTGCCCTGGCCTTCGCCGGCGGAAAGGTAGTAGCTATTGCCGCTGCTGCCGCTGGAAAGCGGATAAAATGTTACCATGCTGTCACCTCGGGGGAATGGGTAGAATGAGGGCGGCGCGCCCCACCGGACGGCGGAGGGGCGGCCGGGGGCTTGGGCCGGCACGAGCCGGAAAGGCGGGGCGCGCCGCCCGGGGGCTCCCGGCCAAAAGAAGGGGACCGGAGCAGAACAGTACTCCGGCCCGGTAAAAATAAGCTTACGGTCTTAGGCCTGCTCGGAAAGGGGCTGATCCGGCAGGGTGATATAGTGAAGATCTGCGCCGATGCCGGCGAACTTTTCCACTACATTCTCGTACCCACGCTCGATATGCAGGGTATCTTCAATCTCGGTAGTGCCCTTGGCCATCAGTCCAGCGATAATGACCGCCGCCCCACCGCGCAGATCGCACGCTTTGACCGGCGCGCCCCGCAAGCCCTTCACTCCTTCGATGACAGCGACTTTGCCATCCACGGTGATACGGGCGCCCATGCGCACCAGCTGCTCGGTGTAGCGGAAACGGTTATCCCACACGCCCTCGGTGATGATGCTTGTCCCCTCGGCGCAGGTGAGCATGGCGGCCATCTGGGGCTGCATATCGGTGGGGAAGCCGGGATGCGGCATGGTTTTGAGATTGATGCGGCGGAGCGCCCCGGTACGGACAACCCGGACCCAGTCATCTCCTTCGGTGATGGTGGCGCCGGCCTCCCGCAGCTTGACGGTAATGGGCTCCAGGTGCTTGGGAATAACATTCTTAACAAGGACATCCCCGCCGACGGCTGCGGCCGCCGCCATATAGGTCCCGGCTTCAATTTGATCGGGGATGATGCTGTAATCGGTGCCGTGCAGCACATCCACCCCGCGGATTTTGATGACATCGGTACCGGCGCCGCGGATATCGGCGCCCATGGAATTGAGAAAGTTGGCAAGGTCTACAATGTGGGGTTCTTTGGCAACATTCTCCAACACGGTCATACCGCTGGCCTTCACGGCGGCCAGCATGACATTGATGGTGGCGCCGACCGAAACCTGATCGAAGTAGATGTGCGCCCCTTGCAGGCCCTCGGTATCAGCGTAGATGAGACCGTTTTCGATGCGGATCTCGGCACCCAGCAGCTCGAAGCCCTTGATGTGCTGATCGATGGGACGAACGCCGAAATTGCACCCGCCGGGCATGGAAACACAGGCCTGGCCAAAACGCCCCAGCAGCGAGCCGATGAAATAATAGCTGGCGCGCATATGCTTGGAAAGCTCGTAGGGGACGGTGGATTCAGTGAGGGTGGAAGTATCGATAATAGCCGAAGTGCGGCTGAGCTTTTCCACTGTGGCGCCCATGGCGCGCAGCATACTGAACAGCAGCTCGGTATCATGGATGTCGGGGACATTTTCCAGCACGCAGCGGCCGCGGGCCAGCACGGTAGCAGGAATAATGGCAACGGCGGCATTTTTCGCGCCGCCGGCGGAAACTTCTCCGTAGAGCTGCTCCGCGCCGTTTACAATGAGTTTCTTCATTGGATAATCCTCGTTATTTTCTATATTTTTGATATCATGCATTCTATGAAAATGACAGCATACTGACGCTGTAATCCAATGATAGTATAGCACATCCGGCAGCAAAATAAAAGCCGTAATGATAGAAAATCCTGCAAAATATAAAATTCTTCCGGCAGAGAAAAATTTTTTTCTTTTCTCCTGGCGAATCGGCCTGTAAGCAGGACGGTTTTATTCCCTATTGCCGTAATCCCGAATAAGGTGGATGGCCAGCAAAATAATAGCGGCCACGATAGCGATAATATAAACTCGATCCATAGGAAAACCTCCTTTATCATATGCTTGGCTGTGGCAGAGCCCGGCGGGATGATTTGGCGGTATGATAGCACTGCCGGGCGGCCAAGGAAATGGCGAAAGAAAAAACTTTTTGTAAAAATTCCGTGACTAGCCCCAAGGGTATTTTAACGCAAAAAGAGCAGGGCATACGCCCTGCTCTTTTTGCCCTTATGTGTGACAAAAGAGAAAAAAGCTGTAAATCAGCCCTTCTTGCCGTAGTCGCGGATCAGATTGAGAGCCAGCAGAACAACAGCAGCTACGATAGCGATGATGTAAGTAACACCCATGATAAAATCCTCCTCAATATCTCTTACAGTTTGCGGGTTTGGAACCCTGTGAAGATATATTAACATAATATTAACGCCCTGTCATCCCTTTTGAACCAGAAACATGCCGAAAATAGGGCCAAATCTTTGACGAATCCGTCAAAATGCGCAAATAAACTGCAAATTTTATTGGAGTATATAAATTTTGCATTAATATCCTGCATTTTGATGTTAACGGGATTTTATGCAGTAATTCCTGCAAAAGCATCTTGAAAGGCCCGGGGAAATCGGGTATAATCTACGCGAAAAATGGTCCCGCGGTGTGCGGGGCGGCCAAGAAAGAACGCCCATATAAAGGAGGAAACACCATGGCCATAAATACCGACAATGCGCTGCGGCGCAGCGTGATCTATGAAGTATATGTACGCAGCCACACACCGGAGGGGACCTTTAAGGCGATAGAGCCTGACCTGGACCGGATAGCGGCACTGGGGGTGGATATTGTATGGTTTATGCCCATCCACCCTATTGGGGAGCTGAACAAAAAAGGAAGCCTGGGCTGCCCCTATGCCAACCGGGACTACCGCACCGTGAACCCGGAATACGGCACACTGGAGGATTTTCTGCACCTGGTGGAGGAGATCCATAAGCGGGGTATGAAGTGCATCATTGATGTGGTGTATAATCACACCTCGCCCGATTCCACACTGGTGGCGGAGCATCCGGACTACTTCTACTATAAGCCGGATGGCTGCCGCGGCAACAAGGTGGGCGACTGGACCGATGTGGTGGACCTGAACTATGAAAACCGCGCGCTGTGGCAGTATCAGATTGATTCGCTGTGCTACTGGGCACAATATGTGGATGGCTTCCGTTGCGATGTAGCCAGCACCGTGCCGGTGGCCTTTTGGCAGGAAGCCCGCCGGGCTGTGGAGCAGATCCGGCCGGGGGCCATCTGGCTGGGAGAAAGCGTACACCTGGCGCACATTCAGGCCTTCCGGGAGATGGGCTTCTATGCCGCGACCGATACGGAATTGTTCACGGCTTTCGATATCCTGTACCCCTACGACCTGTGGCCGCTGTATGAGGATGTAACTGAGGGACGGCTGCCGCTTTCCCGGTGGTTTGATGCCGTGGATTACCAGGAGGTGAGCTTTGAGAGCGGATACAATAAGCTGCGCTGCCTGGAAAACCATGATACCAGCCGCGCAGCGGATCGCTTCCCGGAGCGGAAGAAGCTGCTGGCCTGGACAGCGCTGAATTACTTTATGAAGGGTACCATACTACTGTACGCTGGGCAGGAGGTATGTGAAAAGCACACGCCCTCCCTCTTTGAGAAGGAGCCGGTGGACTGGAACAGCGGAGAGGATATCAGCGGTTATCTGGCCAAGCTCGCGGCCATCAAGAAGAAGCTGCCCACCGATGAGCTGTTCCGCATTGGGGCTGATGACACACGGGGCATAGTGACCGCCAGCTATATCGGGCCAGCCACACGGGCTGTGGGCATCTTCCCGCTGGAGGGCAACGGCGGCACCGTGGCCGTACCCCTGCCGGATGGCGCCTACACCGATGCCCTAAGTGGCAAAGCAGTAACAGTAGCCGATGGCATGCTGACCATCGGGGAAGAAGCGGTCATCCTATTGGGATAAAAGAAGCAAATAGCCCCTGCCAACCGACGGCAGGGGTTCTTTATTTGCTGCGGGGGAAATTTTTTATAAAATGCTGTCACAAAATACGGCGGCGGAGCGTTTATAGGGGTGTAAGGGCCAAAACCGATTGCACCGGCTGCCGTTCTTGTGGTACCATCAAGAAAAAAGCCAAAAGGGGAAAACATATGCTGCCTGTATTTATCATGGCAATAGAAAATGACGATGACCGGACATTTGTGGCGGAGCTGTATGCCCGCTGCCAGCCGGCCATGCAGCGGCGCGCACTTTCTATCTTGAAAAACGAGAGTGACGCGGAGGAGGCCGTGCATGAGGCTATCCTGAGGGTGATACGGCACCTGGAAAAGGTGCGGATGATCCCGCGGGATGAGGTACTGTACTACCTGGTGACAGTGACCGAGACCGCCAGTATAGACCTATACCGCAAAAGGCAGCGGGAAAGCCGAGCAACCATTGGGAACGAAAATGACTGGGCGGAGCACCTGGCCGATGACAACACAGCGGAGCAGACCATGCTGCGGCTGGAGCAGCGGGAACTGCTGGAGCGGTGCCTGGCGCATCTGCCGCAGCGGGAGATAGACCTGCTGAACTACTACTACTACATACTGGAGCTGCCGTATAAGGAGATAGCCAGGCTGACCGGACTGACCGCGGAAAACGCGAGGATGATTGTATGCCGTGCCAAGAAAAAGGTGCTGGCAGCCTACCGTGAGAAGGGAGGAAAAGCAGATGAGTAAATATCCCCTGGACCAGAACGATATGCAGGAGCAGTATGAGGATCTGCTCATCAAGGCGGCACTGAAGGAGCACGCCCGCAAGGAAAGTGCGCGGCTGGAACAGGAAGCCGCCGGGGAGGCGGCCGTTCCCCCTGCGGAGGATAATGTCATCCGGGCGGCTTTCCGCCGGGTGACCTGGGAGGAAGCCCGCGGCACGGTGCTGTACGGGGCCAAAAAAGCGGTGAGCTGCGTGGCGGTGGTCTTCCTGACAATAGCGGTAGCGGCTACCACTACCTTTGCCCTTTCCCCTGCGGAGAAAAAGCAGAGCATCCTGGAGCGGGTGCTGTATACCATCCGCTACTACACCGATAAATGGACCAGCCACGGCGGTACGCGGGTGGAATATCCCCATTTCTACTATGAGGACTTTGAGTACATCGAAGTGCCGAATGAGGAAGTGCGGGAGGCACTGGAGATATGGGCAAGCTTCCGCAATGTTACCAATTTTAATGACGGCGCCAATATCAGCATCTCGCACCTGCTGCAGATGATGTTCTACTACTGCGACGCCTATGGGCTGGAATACCCTTATGTTGATGCCTCCACCAAATGGGTGCAGCGGGAAGCTCTGCTGGAATTCGGGGCGTACTTCTTCGGCATCACACAGGAGGACCTGGACCAACAGGTGAAGATGCGGCCGCTGTATTATGATGCCCAACGGGACGCCTACTGTGACCTGAACTATGATTATTCGTATCAATTCGCCGAGATCAACGCGACGGAAAAGATGGGGCTGATCCGCTATACTGAAAATGAGGACGGCACCCTCACCCTGGAGGTGGTCACCAAATCCATGGACAGCTGGGAGGGCTACTGCAACTACCCCACTCTGCTTACAGTTGATTTCAACGCCGGGCACCCGGTGTTCCGCTCGGCGGTCGTCGCCGACCTGACGCAATACTGGGAGTTCCCGCCGGAGCCGGAGGAGCCCCTGTTCTGATAAAAAACTTCCCCCAAAGCGGTAAGCCATGGGGGAAGTTTTTTGTCTGTAGTTTCAGCTTTCGGCGGAGGCGAACAGCGCCGCGCAGACGGTACGGGCTTCCTCGCGGCTGCTGACAGAGATGCGGTAATAAGCATCGCCATACTCGAAGAAGGCGTAGCCGCTGGGCTCGTAGGTATGCGGGTAAACGATTACATCGTAGTACACCGGCACAGGGAAATCGGTCCACAAATCAGTATCGGTATACTGGCCGGAGCCCTCCGGCGGGTCCTGGTGATAGCGCCCCATGTATTCTTCAAGGGTCACGCCGTTCTTATGAAAATCGATCTGATAAACGGTGTGGTTCTCTTTTCTCCAGTCATAGTAGCAGGTGATATCCTCCGGGTTTTCCGGTTCATCCTTGGGGTATTTCAGCCAATAGTCATGGCTGCTCCAGTTCCCGGCATTTTCCATATGCAGCAGCCCTGTTTTCCCACACTTTTCTTCGACCCTTGCCATGGTACCGTAGGTGCGCAGGCAGTAGTCATCCGTATCATGGTAGTAATACCGGAATGCCCGGAAACCGGTATAGCACCCCGCCGCAATGACTACTACCAATAGAATGTAGCCGTACTTTTTGAGAAATTTCTTCATGTTATCCTCCCTGAATGTCCTGTGGTTACTATCTTACACTACTGTAAACGAATGAGAAAGGGAATGTGTGACAAAAAGGGGAAAAATTTTTATCCTAGGGAAGAAAAGCAGCCCGGGCAAGGAGGAGGCTCTGCCCGGAGCCTTGACGGTAAAGGCAATGTGCAGCTCCGGCTGGGTCCCGCTGCCCGCAATAGTGGAAAGCACCTGCCCCAGGCGTTTCATATCCAGCGGAAAAGCTAACCGAAAGCCCTGACTGCACTGATAGCCTGTAAACACCTGCCGGTAGTTTCCGTCCCTTTCCCGGATACTCTCGTAATTGGCGGAAGCATTGAATCGGGTGGTTTTCGGGTCCTCAGCCGCAAATGGCCGAGGGCCTTTATAGCATCGGTCAGCGCGCCGCTTTGATAGTCAGCCTGCTCCATGGCACGGTCATAATCCTCCTCATCGGCAGCGGTGGCCATGGTCAGGTCGTTCCGCTCCTATCACACTTTGTTTTTCGGCAAAACTCAAGCTGCCCCCTTGACAACAGCCGAGGAGAGCATTATCATAAAACTAATGACATTAGTTTATGGGGGAGGCACCTTGATGGCCAAAGGACTGAGCGCTGAAAGCATCACTGTCGCGGCAGCTGAACTGATAGAGCAGTACGGGCGCAGCGGATTTTCCATGCGGCTGCTGGCTGATACCATGGGGGTCAAAACCGCCTCGCTCTATAATCACATCGAGAACATGGATACCCTTTTGACCGAGGTATGCCGCTATGCCCTGCGGATGCAGGAGGACGGTGAGCTACGGGCCATCGCGGGGAAAACCGGTCGGGAAGCCGTATGGGCCCTGGCCTGGGCCTACCGGCGCTTTGCGCAGCAGCACCGGGAGCTATACTGGCTGGTGATGGATACCGCCGCGGGCGAGCCCCGCGTACTGGATGATGCCGCCGCCCGCTTTACCGAGCCGCTGAAGCAGGTGCTTTCCGGCTTCCGGCTGCCGCCGCGGGAGGAGATCCACTTCCGACGGATGTTCCGGGCCATTGTACACGGCTTTGCCTCGCAGGAGGATGAGGGCTTTTTCTCTCACTATCCGGCCTCTACCGAGCTGAGCTTTGAATTTGCCATTCAGCGGTTTGTTGATTGCGTGCTGGAAGCGGAAAAGAGGAATCCATCTTGAATTATACCCAAAGTGAAGAATATCTGTTTAATACCATGCCGGTCGGCCGGGCCATTGCCTCGCTGGCCGTGCCCACCGTCATCAGCCAGATCGTCACCGTCATTTATAATATGGCGGATACCTTTTTTGTGGGCCAGCTGGGCGACCCCAACCAGGTAGCTGCCGCCACCGTGGCGCTGCCGCTTTTCATCTTCATCACCGCGCTGGCCAATCTGTTTGGCGTGGGCGGCGCCAGCCTGATCTCCCGCTGTTTGGGACAGGGCGACCGCCAAAAAGCCGGACATACCGCCGCTTTCTGCATCTGGAGCGCCATTGCGGTCTCTCTTATCTATGGCATAGCGGTCCTACTGCTGCGGCCGGTGCTGCTGCCCTTGCTGGGCGCTGATGCCGAAACCTTCGGCTATTCTTCCTCCTATGTGCTTTACAGCATCGGCCTGGGCGCCATGCCGGCGGCGCTCAATCCCATGCTGGCACATTTGGTCCGGGCGGAGGGCCATTCCCGGCAGGCCAGCCTGGGGGTCGCCTTTGGCGGCATCCTCAATATCCTGCTGGACCCTTTCTTCATCTTCGTGCTGGATCTGGAAATCGCTGGGGCTGGCATTGCCACCCTGCTTTCCAATCTGGCCGCGGCAGGCTACTTCACGCTGTTCCTGCATAAGATCCGCCATGAGACTGCCATTACCATCTCTCCCCGGCAGTATACGCTGGGGCAGCACATCCCCGGGGAGGTACTCTCCGTAGGGCTGCCCAGCTGCCTCATCTCGGTCATGGGCGCCATCAGCAATACCGTGCTGAACCACTTTACCTCCGGTTATTCCAATGCCGCCATGGCCGGTATGGGCATTGCCAAAAAGGTGAACCTGCTGGCCTTTGCCGTGGGGCAGGGCATCACCCAGGGTACCCTGCCGCTCATCGGCTACAATTACACCTCCGGCAACCGCCAGCGAATGCTGAAAGCCATCTACGGCCTGCTGGTGGGCTGTCTGGCCGTTTCTCTGCTCATCACCATACTGCTGTACTTTGGGGCCACCCCTATCACCCGCTGGTTCATCAATGATGCCGAAACGGTGTCCCATGGGTGCACCTTCCTGCAAATCATCTGCCTGACCTGCCCCACCAGCACCTTTATCTTCTTTGCCATTACGGTGTTCCAGGCCACAGGCAAGCGGGCTCAGCCTATCTTCCTTTCCCTGGTGCGCAAGGGCACCACCGATGTACTGCTGATGCCGCTGTTCTATCACCTCATCGGCATCAATGGCGTAGCCTGGGCTTCCCCCGCCGCCGATCTTGTCGGTGTTCTCATTGCATTGGCAGTGCTGCTGCCCTATCTGCGCCGCCTGCGGCAGATGCCTGCCTCTCCTGCACCGGAGCATTCCTAAGCCATCTTCCTTTCTTTCACGGCCATTCGGCCGCATATCCAAAAAATCTCCCCTGCCTTGAATAAGCGGGGGAGATTTTTTATTTACCGGCGGGATTGCTTTTCCTGCCGACGCTTATCATTGATGTTCTTGATATGCTCATCGGTGATGAGGGTCACACCGTTTTCTTTGGCCTAGGCCCCGCAGCCATTCAATACCGTTTTTAGGAACGGCCGAGACACCTTGACGAAATTTTCAGCGCGTCATCGGTGAATTATACGCTGTCATCGCAGCGGTTGGCAGCATAGCGGATGGATTCAAGATCCGTTTCCTTGGGTGCCGGGATCGGCTCCGCAATGGGCTTTTTAAGCCCGCGCAGAAACTGGGTGTACCAGAAGTTCGTGGAATCCCGGTAGCCATAATCCACCGGTACCGGCGGAAAGTTATTTTTCATCACACCATTGATGAGTGCATCATAGTATTCCGGTTTCATCAGAATCTTATCGATGCTGAGGATGAAGTGTGCACCGTACTTGGAGGTAATGCCGTTAAAATCATTGTAGGGGCCGGGGGCCCATCATCAATATCCTCCGCTGAAAAGCGCCCGGCATTTTCCAATTCGCTGTTCCAGCTGCACTCGAATACCTGATACGCCTCCGCAATGACCTGCGGGCGGGTTTTATCGGTGGGGTCGCTCTGGCCATCCTCCATGGTAAATAGATTCCTTCATCTTTTCTTTGGAAGGTCCGGGAAAGCCAAACCTCACGACTTCCTTAAAATAGGCCCGGTCATCGGTGATAAAATTGAGGGCACATTTACCCCGCTGCAGTAGGTTGTGACAGGTATTTGAGGTATTCCGGCACTCCAGCAGCATGGCATAGCGGCCTTTCCCGGCAATGTAATAGGGGAAGCTCAGGGAATAGGAGCCAATATACACCATATGTCCCCAAGTGTGGCCCGGCACCCGCATGCACTCTATTTTGATATCCCCAATGCAGAAAAGCTCTCCATCCCGCAGCAGCACTTTTTTATTATTGACAGCCCGGGGCTATCTTCCGCCGCACCCACATGGTCGGTATCCTGGTGGGTAATGAGGATATCCCGGATACTCTTGGGGTCAATCCCCAGCCAGCCCATCTTTTCTCATCGTTGTACCCGGCATCAATCATAATGGTGGTGTCTCCCTTGCGGTAAAAGAAAATATTAGCCACCCACTCCCGCACGCAGGCCACATGCTCATCGATCCGCCCGGTGTTCGGCGGCTTTCTATGATCTTCACTGGTTTTAGTATGCCCACTCTCCCCGCCTTGTCAAGCAGATCTCCCTCTTGCTATCCTTCATAAAAACCTATAAAATAGAGCTGATCTACCATTACACCCTAGGGAGGATGCTCATGCTGACCGAGCACGAAGAAAAACTTATCCAAAGATACTATATTTACCCCAAAATCGCTATTACAGCGGTCATTATGGCACTGGCGCTGGGGGTCCCTTTCATCCTGCTGGAAATGATCGATGATCTCGTTTTTCACGATGAAGAAGTCATCTTTTGGGGCCTTTATGTCTATTTGGGCTTCGCGGCCCTGTATCTCATCCTTTTCTGTTACTGCACCCTTCGAGCTAAGCTGGGAATGCGGAAAGAGGAATGGCAGGAGCTGCAGCGCCGTCTCAAGGTCCGTCAGCAGCAGTCCGATTATTCCGCAGCTGCCGCGGGCGCCATGGCCATGGGGGCTGCCGGCCGCCTAATGCAAAAAAGCCAAAATAAAACAGTACGGGGTGCCGGTACTGCCGCCCAGGTCGCCGGGGCAGTGGGGGCCGTGGCCACGGCCGGCGCCATGAGCGCCGAGATTGCCCACAATGCTCAGGCCATGGCGGAAGCCTACGGTGTCCCCCTCCCCCGCACCAAAGGATTGAGAACTGTACTGGTGCTGCTGCCGCTGGTGATTCTCATTGGCACCTACATCCCCCAGTACAGCCACGCCCATACTGCCATGCAGCAGAATACCCTCCTCGTTTCCCAGCGTATTGAAGAGATCACCAAAGCTTTGGATCCGGTCTGTGAATACATCTCTGCCGATGACCCCGCCGAACGCTATCAGGATTACGGCTATCGTGTCATTGGCTACCTGCGCGGCATGAATACCGATGCCCCCAAATGCTATGTTTACATTTCACTGGACTCCACCGGTGTGCTGGAATCTCTCTCCTACGATGAGGAAATTATTATGTCACTCAGCCTGGAGGAAAACCTCAGCCGTATCGAAAAGGACTTTGAAACACTTCACCGCGTCCTGCAAAAAGCAGACATTCCCACCCAAAGCCCCGAACTGCTCACCACCTATCAGCTTTCCGAAGAATTCCGGGAGGCCTTCCTTGCCGGCACCTATTATCAGAGCATCGATTGTTCCGAAAATGGTGAAAGCACCCGTGTTTACTGGAGCTTTGAAACCGAACCCGAGGAAGAATTTGATGAATACACCCATCCCCGCGTATACCTCTATGTGCGGGCATAAATCGCTCGGTGGCTGCTCAGCCAAATGTCCGCCCTTGGGCACTGCGTGAGGTCCGATAAGGCCCACATTTATACCACTCTTCTATTTCCCTACCAAATACCAAAGATACTAAAACCGGGACGACCGCTGAGAAAGCGACCGTCCCGGTTATTATAATAAATATATATAAATAAAGAGAGCATACTTTCCGAAACGGATTGTATGCTCTCTGTCTATTTGATTGTTACTGTGCCTTGAAGTAATTATCAAGTCCTTTGAACTCTGATGTTTTCAATTCTTTGGTAACATCGGTGCAGATATTCAGCGTGGTTGAAATATCCGTATATCCGAGTGCGTCCTGAATGACATTTATATTTACTCCGGCTTCGCACATCCTCGTTGTGAATCTATTTGAGCCGAAAGTCACATTGTCTGGTGTCAGTGGCAAATTCTTTTCCGACCACTCGGCAACCAATTCGGGATGTACTGCCACTAAACTGTTACTCATATCAAAACCTCCGCTTCCTCTTTGATTAGAGTATATGAGGATTTGGCTTTATCTTGTAGTTTGCGAATATCTGTATAAATAGAAAAAGCCCTTTGAGAAAAGGATTTCTCCTCTCTCAAAGAGCAAGTTGGCAAACTGGAAGTTGCCGTTGTGAAGGTTATGCTCATTTTGCGTTATTACTCTTCCGAACTCCGTCATTCATTCTTTTCACTTTGCGTTTCCATACAAAATATTGAACGAGCCAAGTGATGACGAAAATTGCAACGAATATTCCTACATATGAAAGAATACCAATGGCATTATGCTTCATCCAATTCGTAATATAGGCAATCGGAAACATCGTAACACAGGCAATGGAAAAGTAAATTCCGCTTTGCTTTGCAAGGCTCCACGAATCAATTTCCCAAATAACGGAAGCCATTGCAAAGCCTGTACCCAAAATTCCGCAGAGAATTGTTTGAAGAATAACTGCGTTTAATTCATTTTTCATTGTATCAATCAGCTCAGGGGTGACAGGATAGAACGAACCATCTCCTATGCACATTGATATAATCACAGTTATTACAAAACCGATAGCAATGCCGAGAGGGAATCCGAGAAGCCCACGCTGAATCATCTTTTTTTTCATTTTTACCACCTCATATTCCTAATAATTGTTTGATCTTGGCGACAAAACGCCTTGAAACATAAGTAACCGTCCCATTTGAAAGCGTAACACAAATTGTTCCTGCAAAGCTTAAATCAAAACCCTTGACTTTTCTCAGATTGATAATATCCGAGTTTGATATTCGGACAAAAAAGTTGCTGTCCAGCCGCTGCTCCATTTCGTAAAGCCGCAGACGGAGCGTGTACTCACCGTGATTTGTTTCGGCAAACACTTTGCCTGATGCAGCAAAAATGCGGTAAATATCAAACGGCTCCAACACTTCGACAATATCATCTTTGAATCCGGCAATCATTTTCGGCTGCTCGTCTGAAAGCCTTTTCATGATTTCATTGATTTCGTCGGTCATTTTGTTTGTCACAACGATGATTTTTGGTTCCTTGCAGTTCTCATCTAACTTGATTTCAATTTGCATTTGCTCACCTCCTCTTTGTTACGGTTACAGTATAAGAAAATCGAGAATTGATTTCCACCGATTCTCGATAGGTGGTCGTTTTCAGACCATAGACGGTAGATTATATAAATAATCTTCCTCATCAAATTCCGATTTGTATTTCTGTTTGTTTTAAAAATGGGCAATCCCGATTGGAATTGCCCACTCTTTGTACTAATTATGCGATTTTTTCTTGCTTGCACCGATTTCTGCATCAAATGATGTAAGTTTGATGTAAATCGCTGATTTGTGAGGTTGTCCTAAATCCCGAAACCCGCATAAATACTGAGTTTTTGCTGATTTTATTTATCTAATGGCTTCATAGTCGGGAACAGCAATACATCCCGGATGGAAGCCGAATCGGTCAGCAACATTACCAGGCGGTCCACACCAAAGCCCAAACCGCCGGTGGGGGCCATACCGTATTCCAATGCTGTCACAAAATCGTAGTCCACCTCAGCGCGGGTATTCGGCTCCTCGCGGCGCTTTGCCTCCACCTGACGCTCGAAGCGCGCCTTTTGATCAATGGGGTCGTTCAGCTCACTGAAGGCGTTGCCATACTCGGTAGCGCAGATGAAGTACTCAAACCGCTCGGTAAAGGCAGGGTCCTCCGGCTTGCGTTTGGCCAGCGGGCTGTTTTCCACTGGATAATCATAAATAAAGGTCGGCTGAATGAGGTTCTCCTCCACATAGGCATCAAAGAACTCGGCCAGCACGGTACCCTTGGTCGCATCAGCAGGGACCTCCACATTCTTCGCCTTGGCGGCGGCGCGGGCGTCCTCATCGCTCTTCCAGTCGTAGTAGTCCACCCCGGCGTACTTCTTCACCGATTCCGCCATGGTCAGGCGCTCCCAGTGGCCCAGGTCCAGCTCCACACCCTGGTAGGTGATCCTGGTACTGCCGCAGACATTCTGCGCCAGGCGGGTATACAGCTCCTCCACCAGGTCCATCATGCCCTTGTAATCGGTGTAGGCCTGGTACAGCTCCACGGTGGTGAATTCGGGGTTGTGCTTGGTATCCATGCCCTCATTGCGGAAGATGCGTCCCACCTCGTACACACGATCCAGGCCGCCCACGATGAGCCGCTTGAGATACAGCTCAGTCTCAATGCGCAGGTACATATCCATATCCAGCGTATTGTGGTGGGTCACAAAGGGCCGGGCGGAAGCGCCGATCTCCAGCGGTACCAGGATGGGGGTATCTACCTCCAGGAAGCCCTTCTCATCCAGGTAGCGGCGGATCTCGGTCAGGATGCGGCTGCGCTTATAGAAGGTATCCCGCACCTCCGGGTTCACAATAAGGTCCACATAGCGCTGACGGTACCGGGTATCGGTATCCCGCAGCCCATGGAATTTCTCCGGCAGCGGCAGCAGGGACTTGGAAAGCAGCTTGATATGGGTGGTATGAACCGAGATCTCGCCCTTCTGGGTACGGAACACGGTGCCCTCCACGCCCAGGATATCACCGATATCCCACTTCTTAAAGTCGGCATAGTCTTCCTCGCCCACATCATCCCGGCGCACATATACCTGCAGCCGTCCGGTGGAATCCAGCAGATCCATAAAGCTGGCCTTACCCATCACGCGGCGGCTCATCATGCGGCCGGCAATGCGTACCGTTTTGCCCTCCAGCGCCTCAAAGTTATCCCGGATCTCCTGGTTCTTGGTATCCCAGTCATATTTCGTGATCTCATAGGGGTTCTTGCCGGCTTCGCACAGTGCCGCCAGCTTGTCCCTGCGCACCTTTACCTGTTCGTGCAGGCGCTCCTCTTCTTCCTCGGCCTCCGCCGCCGGGTTCATTACCTTTTCTTCGCTCATATTTTGTCCTCCTTCACCGGCGCAGGCATACCCGCCCCGTCACATTCATCCATTCCTGCAGGGGGCAATCTCCGGACGCCCCTCCGCTTTTATCGAGCCGCCCCGCTTCGCCGGGGACGGCCCTCCCTCGCTGCGGAGCGCCCGGTGTTCCCGCCACTGCCGCTGCTGTGGGTATCACTTTATTCTACCATCAAATGCCCCGCAGGGCAAATAAAAAAGCAGAAAAGTTCAGCACTTTTCTGCCTTTTTGCCGGTAAATTACTTGCTGATGTCCAGAATGACCATCTCGAAGGCGCCGCCGGGGGCTTCCACCACCACGGTCTCACCCTTTTTATGGCCAATAAGCGCATGGCCTACGGGGGACTGGTCGGAAATTGTGTTCATCTCGTGGCCCACTTCCATGGCGCCAACGATGAGGTACTCACCCTCTTCCTCCATATCCTTATCCAGCACCTTCACCTTGGAGCCAACCCCCACCACATCCAGCGAAAGGCTGTCGGTATCCACGATGGTCACATGCTTCAGCTGCTCTTCCAGCACGGCAATGCGGGCTTCTATTTCCGCCTGCTCGTTTTTGGCAGCATCGTATTCACTGTTTTCGGAAAGGTCGCCGTAGCCGCGGGCGATCTTTATTTTCTCTGCGATCTCGCTGCGTTTGGTCGTTTTCAGCTCTTCCAGCTCTTTGGCCAGCTCATCATAGCCGGTCTGGGTCATTTGAATGGTGTTTACCATGAAATACAGCTCCTTTACGGGAGGCAAACGGTGCCCCGCTGCCCGACGATAGTCTAATTATTATAGTTTTTTCTGCCCAAAATGTCAAGTACGCATCAGCTTCCCCAGTTCGGTAAATTCCGCCAGCCGTCCATCAATGCGGCATCCCCCAAGGGTCAGCGGCAGCTTCACCCGGCGGGTACCGCACTCCGTTACCATCCCCCAAAAGGCGGTTGGTTCCGCCCCCGGTGGCACCTCCGCCAGCTGTTCCGGCGTCAGTGCCAGCGTCAGCCGGTTCACTGTGGGGTTCCCCTGTATCCCACTGCGGTCTGCAGTGATTATCGGCCGCCGCACCCGTATCACTCCTGTTGGATAGGGCGCCGCGCAAATGGAACAGTCCTCCAGCTCGGCTGGGGTCTCCGCCCATAGCAGCGGCAGGCCGTATTCCACCCGCAGCATGGTTTCCGCGGCAGCATAGCGGCTTCGCCGCAAGGTATATACCTTTACTCCCCGGCAGCAGTCCAGCCACTCCCCGCAGGCCCATGGCGCTATTCCCTGCGGGTCCAGCAGCCCCAGCAATCCGCTGCCCTTTCCCGCGGTTTGTTCCATGGCCTGCCGGGCGGCTGCCACCGTCAGCCTTGCCGTAAAGTCTTGCGGCCGGTAATCCCGCAGTGGGCAGCCCTCCGGTGCCAATACCTCCGGAGGGAGCAGCACCGGAGAACGCGGGCGGGGACACAGCAGGGCCAGCCGGTTCCAAGGCAGCCGTTCTACTGGGCCGTGCCACACTATATATCGGTAGCGGTTCCCACCGCAGCTGCGGTCCTCCCACTCCAGGGCATCACCCCGCAGCAGCCGTCCCAATCTCTGCCGCAGCGGTTCTTTTTTGTCCTCTACTGCTACCACCATGAACATCCCTTGCGCCCCCTTTGCCTGTCCTGTTCCATCCTATGCGCCACTAGGCCCATTTAGTACAAGCCACCGGGCTGGGGCCCGCAGGGCAAGCCGTCCTCCGGACGGCTTTGGGGGGCGGCCTGCGGCCGCCCCCTACGCGGCACGGAGTGCCGCGGCCCTGCGGGCCCCGACGCACCCCACCCCTGCCTTTCCACCTGCTAAAGCTCTCCCCCGCCTCAGATTAAATTCCGTACATCTCCTCAATCCATTTTCGCCGTACAGCGAACAAATGTTTCACATGAAACATTTTTGCCGCACCAAAAATAACCGGCCCCATTCTGGAGCCGGTCGAAAGATTTTATAGTATTACCGGATGGCCGCCGCCAGCACCTCCAGCGCCTTCTTGTAGGGGGCATCCAGCTCAGCGTTGCCCAGGATATCACCCCGGTTACTCTCGCTGGCCGCCAGCTCCACCTCATAGTCGGGGCCCACACCGGTATCACCAAAGCTCTTTTGCTTGGGCCCGGCATACTGCGCCGTGGTGACCTGGATGGCCGAACCACCCGAAAGCTTGAAGATCTCGGTGATATCGCCGTTGCCGGCGGTGCGAGCGCCTACCACCTTGGCCCGGCCAAAGTCCTGCAGCGCCATCACAAAGAGCTCCGTGGTGCCACCGGTGGTCTCATCGGCCAGCACCACCAGCGGAATATCCCAGCTGTTCGCATCGGATTCCGCCACGGCGGTCAGGTTGCCATCCTTATCGCGGGAATAGGCCACAGTGCCACTGGGCAGCAGCGGATCCAGCAGCCGGACCGCATAGGAAAGCTCATTGCTGGTAACGCCGCGTACATCCAGCAGAATGCCCTTTACTTCCTGGGCCTTCAAGGCATTCAGCTGGGCGATGAACTGGTCGGCAGTGGTACCGCTCCACTCGGTAAAGCTGATATAGGCGGTATCTTCACTTACCATGGTCGTTTTTACTGTGGGCACCTCAATGGCGCGCAGGGTCAGCTCGTAGTTGTTCTCCTGGCTATCCTGTTGGATGGTCAGAGTCACCTTGGTGCCGGCTTCGCCGCGCAGGCGGCCCGCCATGCTTTCATTGTTATTTTCGGTCACGCGGGTGCCGTTTACATTGGTAATAAGCGCCCCCACCTTGATGCCCGCCATCTGCGCCGGAGAATCGGGATAAACCTCCCGAACCAGCAGATAGCCGGAGGAATCCATCTCGGTCACCAGACCCACGCCTACATATTTGCCGCTGCCGGATTGGGTATAGGCCTCATATTCCGCAGCGGTGAAGTAGCGGGCATTGCTGTCCTCCAGGCCATCGATATACCCGCGGGCAATGGCCTCCTGCAGCGCTTCCTCATTGATGGAGCCGTAGTAATTTTCCCGCACATACAGGTCTACCTCATGCAGAGAGCTGTACATTTTTTCCCGTTCGGTGATGCCTGTCATCTTCACATTGAACAGGTTCATCGAGTAGATCATGGTAAGGGAAAAGGCCACAGCCGCTACGATGGCCATATAGGCGATGGCCGCGCCAAGCGAAATTTTCTTGTTCATGCTGTTTTATGCTCCTGTTGTAACGCCGCTTACCTGCACAGTGCCGTTACAGATAATTGAGCGGATTGGTATGCGCGCCGTTGCGGCGGATCTCAAAGTGGAGATGATAGCCGGTGGACCAGCCAGTGGTGCCCACATAGGCAATGGTCTGCCCCTTGGTAACGGTATCGCCTACATTGACGGCAACCGAGGTGCAGTGTGCATACAGGGTGGAAAAACCGCCGCCATGGTCAACGATAAGATAATTGCCGTAGCCCCATGCCCTGCCGTAACCCGCACCGGTACGCACATGAATGACGGTGCCGGAGGCTGAGGCGCGAATGGGCGTATTGGCAGGTGCCGGAAAATCGATTCCGGTGTGATAATCGGTATTATTGAAGCGCCAGCCGTAGTAGCTGCTGATGTAAGTATAGCCCTTTACCGGGTAGATAAATCCGGTGGTGCTGTAATCCACCTGGCTGCCGTTGCCGGCATTGGCAGCATAGATGGCGTCGATATCCGCCTGGATCTGCTTCATCTCCTTCTGGATGGCAGCCTGATCGGCGAGATATTCCTGCTCCATCTTTTTGATATCCTGCAGGGTGCTTTCCACCTCGGTCTTTTGGCTGTTCAGGCTGGCCTTCTTGCTCTCCGCCGTCACCTTGGTATCCGCCAGGTCCTCTTTTTCCTCCTGCATCTGCGCCTGCAGCGTCCGCAGCTCGGTGATGTTATCCGCGAGGGCTTGCAGCAGGGCGCTGTCGTGCTCCGAGATGCGGCTGAGATACTTGCCGTAGCTGAGGTAACTGCCCAGGCTATCCACGCCAAAGACCATGCCCAACATACTGGTGCCGACGCTGGTCTTGTAGATGGAGCGAATGCGCTTCATAAAGAGATCCTGCTGTTCCAGCACTTCCGCGCTCAGTTCATTGATGCGCTCCTCTTTATCGGCGATATCATTCTGCAGATAATTGATCTTGTTATCCAAAAGAGTGATCTGCTTTTGGGTATTGGTAATCTGATTGTTCAGGTTATTGCGGATCGCTTCCTGCTTTTCCTTTTCGGTCTTGGTCTGGTTCAGTTTATCCTTTAGGGCCTGCTGCTGCTTTTCCAGCTCACTGTACTGGCCGTTCAGGTGATCCAGGGTACTATCCGCGTAGGCGGTAATGGGCGCGGAGACCGTCAGCACCGCGGCGCACATCACCGCTGCCAGGATCTGCTTGCTGCATCTCTTCATGGTATTTGCCTTGTCCTTTCCGTTTGCACATTTGCTGTGGGTTTTCTTCTGTCAAACTTCAGGCTGTTGTCTTATCAGAACAGGAAGTCTCCCTTTACATAGTGTGTGTAAAGAGGGCGTTTTCCTGCATCATACTTTGAGATATTTGCCGACGAAGATAAAGCTGCCCACCATACCGAACAGCACCCCCGCCGCCACAAAGCCCAGCAGCATCTGCGGGGCGATGGAGACAAAGGGAATGAGGCTCTGGTAGGCCAGCTGCAGCCAGCCGCTGGCCGATTGCCCCACCCACTGATACAGGAAGTGGGTGCCCACCCACAGCAGCCCAAAGGCAATGAGGGCGGAAATGAGTCCAATGACCATGCCCTCCACCAAAAAGGGGAAGCGGATGAAGGCATTGGTGGCGCCGACATATTTCATAATATTGATCTCCCGGCGACGGTTGAAGATCGTCACCCGGACGGTATTGGCAATGATAATGATGGAAACGACCATCAAAATAGCGACGATGGTAAGCCCCGCCACATGGATGGCAGTCTTGATACCCACCAGGGTCGTGGCCACCTCATTGCTGGATTCCACGCTTTCCACCCCGGAAAGGCCCTCCAGCGTCTTGACGGTCTCCGGCAGATTTTCCAGGCTGTTCACTTTCAAGCGGAAGGAAGCCGGCAGCGGGTTTTCATCCGCGTACTGCTCAAAACCTTCCAAAAAGCTCTGGCTGCCCAGGGTGTCGCTCAGCTCCTTCAGGGCGTCCTCCTTGCTGATGTACTGCTTGGAGGCGATATTGGGCAGATCGTCGATCTCTGCCTTCAGCCTCTCGGTGCCGGCGCTGCCGAGGTCGTCATCGATCCAGACCACAACCTCATTGAAGCTTTCTACATAGCCCATCAAGGAATTGATATTGAGGGAAAGCAGCAGCGCCCCGCCGATAAGCACCATACAGGCAATAAGCACGCCGATGGAAGCCACCGACATCTGCCGGTTGGCGCGGATATTGTGCAGGCCCTCCTTGACCAGATAGCCAAAGGAATTCTTAAACATGGGAAGCACCTCCTTGATCCCGGATAATGCGTCCCTTTTCCAGTGTCACGGTACGGTGATGGAAACGATTTACCAGCTCATGCTCATGCGTCACCATGAGGATGGTGGTACCGGTCTTATTGATCTCATCCAAAAGCTCCACGATCTCGTAGGAAAGCTCCGGATCGATATTGCCGGTCGGCTCATCGGCAATGAGCAGGTCGGGGTTATTCACCAGCGCGCGGGCCAGGGCCACACGCTGCTGCTCGCCGCCGGAGAGTTCCGGCGGATAGTGCTTGTACTTATCATCCAGCCCCAGCAGATTCAGAATATAGGGCACCCGCCGGCGGATAAACCGCCGCGGCACACCGGTCACCTGCAGGGCAAATGCCACATTATCAAAGACCGTCATGGTGGGGATAAGCCGGAAATCCTGGAACACTACACCGATGGTGCGACGAAAGTAAGGGATCTCCCGCTGCTTCATATGGATAAGGTCCCGGCCATTTACCGTCACCTCGCCCTCGGTGGGCACTTCCTCCCGCAGCAGCGTTTTGATGAGGGTGCTTTTGCCGGCACCGGAATGCCCCACCACAAAGACGAATTCGCCTTTTTCGATATGTAGATCCACCCCATCCAACGCGCATACGCCGCTGGGGTAGGTCTTGGTTACTCCTTGCAGATCAATCAAGGGATACACCGCCTTGCTCTATAGGATATTGGGTCAGCCCTTAAATGACATCAAAGCTGTCTTTTTAGTACTTCACAGGGTTCGCGGTCAGGTACTTCTTCACCATCAGCGCCACCTTAAAGATGATGGCATGGTCAAACTCCCGCAGATCGAGACCCGTCAGCTTCTTGATCTTCTCCAGGCGATACACCAGGGTATTGCGGTGAACAAACAGCTTACGGCTGGTCTCGGAAACATTCAGGTTGTTCTCAAAGAACTTCTGAATGGTGAAAAGGGTCTCGTGATCCAGGCTTTCGATGGAGCCTTTCTTAAAGACCTCGCGCAGGTACTGCTCGCACAGGGTGGTGGGCAGCTGATAAATGATGCGCGCGATACCCAGGTTATCATAGCTGACGATAAGCCGCTCGGTATCGAATACCTTGCCCACCTCCAGCGCGGCCTGCGCCTCACGGAAGGACCGGGCCAGATCCTTGATGCCGGCAATGACACTGCCGATGCCGACCTGCGCCTTGGTGTAGAATTCACCGCCCAGGGTATCCACGATGGAACGGGCCAGCTTTTCCAGGTCCTTGCTTTCGATGCCAGGCTTGACTTCCTTCACCAGTACGATATCAGTCTCATTGACATTAAAGACAAAGTCCTTCTGCTTATCGGGGAAGAGGTTCTGCACCACATCAAAGGCGGAAACGCTGCTGTTGGCCTGCACCCGCACCAGCAGCACCGCGCGGCTGGCATCGGAGGAAAAGTGCAGCTCCCGCGCCTTGGCAAAGATATCGCCGGGCAGGATGTTATCCAGAATGATATTCTTGATAAAATTGCCGCGGTCATATTTTTCATCGTAGTACTGCTTGATGCTGGAAAGAGAGATGCTGAGCACGCCGCACATTTTGGCCGCCAGGTCATCGCTGCCGGAAACAAACACGGCATACTCCGACTTCATCTTGGAGCCAAAGGGCTTGTAGGTGATGCCGTCCCGGATGAACAGCTCGTTATTTTCGCCCAGATCCGCCGCCAAAAAATCGTTCGGCTCGCCGATCTTGGTCAGGTCGCTGCAGGCAATGATGGTGGCACTCTCATCAATGACACCGATCATACGGTCCACAGTATCCCGCATCTGATAAACCAGGCCCTGGAACAAACGGTTCGACATAAAACTACCCCTCTACTTTCGCAAAAAATTGCTGTCACACACAGTCTGTGATGAATGAACACTTTTATTTTACCTAATATTTTGTGCAAATGCAACAGTTTTCTGCTTTTTCCTTGGAAAAACCCTCAATTCCTTTGGGCAATATCATCAGATTATGGGGCTGTTTCTTGTCAAATCCAACACCTCCAACCCAAAATGTTGGGCCTTGCTGGCGGCCTCGGCACAAAATGGGGGGATGCGCTTCCATCATTTTGCACAAAGAAAACCAGGTCACAGGGGGCTGGTGTAGTTCCAATTTACCATAAAAATATGAATATTCCGTGACCCCCCGGTGATGATTGCTTGAGGATTTTCCGGAGCTTGGTGCAATCTGCCAAGAAAAACGGCAGTCCCTGCCGCTGCCGGTAAGGACTGTCCATTCTGCCATTTTACATTTATTCCGGCAGGTGCTGCTGCCGCAGCAGAGAGATCTCCTCTTCGCTCAAGGGGCGGCACTCACCGGGGGCCAGGGTATCATCCAGCCGCAGCGCCCCCATGGAAAGCCGGTGCAGGCCCGTAACCACCGCTCCGCAGCAGCCGAACATCCGCTTGATCTGATGGTAGCGGCCCTCCCGCAGCGTCACCACTCCGGTATCTTCCGATTCAATGGTCAGCTCCGCCGGCCGGCAGCGGCCATCCTTCAGCTCTACTCCTTCGGCAAAGCGGTGTACCATTTCCTCCGTCATGGGAATATCAATGGTGACACGATACTGCTTGGGCACATGCTTTTGGGGAGCCAGTATCTCGTGGGCTAGGGCACCGTCATCGGTTAGGATCATGAGCCCTGTGGTGTCCTTATCCAGCCGTCCCGCCGGGAACAGCTCCTTGCGGCGGTATTCCGGCGGCACCAGCTCCAGCACTGTTTTATCCCGGGCATCCCGCGCCGCGGAAACAACCCCCTGCGGCTTGTGGAGCATCAGCGTCAGGGTGCGCTGCACCCGCAGCAGCTCCCCCGCCACCACGATCTGCTCCTCCCCGGTCACCTTGCGCTCCGGATGTTTTTCCACCGTACCGTCTATTGTCACCCGGCCCTTGGTGATCAGTTCCTTGACCTCCCGCCGGGAGAGCATTCCCTGCGAAGCCAGCAGCTTGTCCAGTCGTTGCATGCGGCCGCCCCCTTTCTCCTCCTATTGTAGCAGGGAACCGGGGCGGGATGCAACCGCCCCGCCCCATTTTCTCAGCCCGGGATGACCTCCATGCAGAAGCCTCCCTGCTCCATCTCGCTGATATCCGCCCCAACGATCCTATCCTTATAGACAAGGATGTGCGCAGCTACCTCATCCTTTTCGGGATAATTGGTGATGTGATAGGTATATTCCGTTACGGTTTTGCCCCGCAGTTTATCCAGATTGAAGCCCTGCGCCTGCTGTAGGGAGGCATACCCGGTATAGACCTCATCCCACTCCGCCGGGATCACGATCTCCTCTTCACTAATGGGCGGCACTTCCGCTTCCCAGCCGTATTTTTGCAGAAACTCAATACGCTGGCTTTCCTCTCCGCCGGGGATGCCTTTATTAAAAAGGCTCCAGGCCGGCAGCGCTACCGGCTGCTGACTGGTAAGCACCACCGTGCCTACCACCGCCGCTACCAGCAGCACCGCAAATGCTAAAACACTGCCCCGCCGCAGCCGTACCGAATGATAACCCATATGCCCCACTCCTTTCTGCTTCCGTTTCATCTTTATGCGGCAAGCTGACGGAATAGAGATAGCGGCAAAAGAAAATCTCCGCGAAGGGCAGGTTCCGGCCGCAGGCCCGGCGGCGCAAAACGCCGCCGAAGCGGACCGAAGGTCCGCCAGCCCGCCGAAACGGCAGGCGGCCTGCGGCCAGCTCTCACCCTGCATAATATGCAAAAACAGCAGCGGACGGCATCCAATAGGGATACCGTCCGCCGCAAAGGTGCATTGGTTAGCAGATTATAGAATTATTCCTCTTCCATCATGCTCTTGGCATCGGCAATGACCTCTGCCTCTTTCTCCTTGGGCAGCTGCTCATAGCGGGCAAAGGTGAGGGTGAAAGAACCACGGCCCTGGGTAATGGAGCGCAGGGAGGTGGCAAAATCGAACATCTCGCTCATGGGGACTTCCGCCTCGATCTCCTGCAGACCATCCTCAGCGGGGTTCATACCCATCATGCGGCCGCGGCGCTTGGAAAGCTCGGAGTTGATATCGCCCATGTTCGCGGCGGGGACCTGTACCTTCAGGGTGCCGATCGGCTCCAAGATGACAGGGTTGGCTTGGGGCAGACCCGCCTTGTAGGCCAGGGAAGCAGCGGTCTTAAAGGCCATTTCGTTGGAATCTACGGGGTGGTAAGAACCATCCACCAGAATAGCCTTTAGGCCTACTACCGGGTAACCGGCGATCATGCCGCGGGAAACGCAGTCCTGCAGACCCTTTTCTACCGCGGGGAAGAAGTTCTTGGGCACCGCGCCGCCGACTACTCTCTCCTCAAATACGAGGGAATCGCTATCGCAGGGCTCAAACTCAATCCAAACATCACCGTACTGGCCGTGGCCGCCGGACTGTTTCTTGTGCTTGCCCTGTACGCGGACCTTCTTACGGATGGTCTCACGGTAAGCCACACGGGGCTTCACCAAGGCTACATCGATGCCGAACTTGGACTTGAGCTTGGAAACCACAACATCCAGGTGCTGCTCGCCCAGGCCGGAAACGACCTGCTGCTTAGTCTCCACATTATTCTCAAAGCTGATGCAGGGATCTTCCTCGATCAGACGCTGCATCGCGCCGGCAATCTTGGCCTCATCGCCCTTGCCCTTCAGCACAATGGCCATGGAGAGACAGGGGGCCGGGAACTCGGTAGGCTTATAAGAGATGACACGCTTGGCATCACACAGGGTATCGCCGGTCACGGCATTGGAAAGCTTGGTAATGGCGCCGATATCGCCTGCGGTGATGCAGTCCACTTCGTCCTGCTTCTTGGCGCGGCAGCACAGCAGTTTGCCCAGACGCTCCGGCTCGCCGGTGCGGGCGTTTACCGGGGTCATACCGGCGGTCAGCTTGCCGGTGATGACCTTTACGAAAGACAGCTTACCCACGAAGGGGTCGGCAACAGTCTTGAATACAAAGGCGGACTCGGGAGCGTCGGGGTCGCACTTGATGGTCTCGCCCTCTACCGTTTCCTCGCAGCAGCCATCGGCAGCGCTGGGCAGGAAGTGTACGATGGCATCCATAAGGACCTGGCTGCCGGAGCCGGTGGCGGCGCTGCCGCAGAAAACGGGCGCAATGGTGCCGCTCTTAACACCGGCGGCAATACCCTTCTGGATCTCCTCCTTGGTAAAGGGCTCTTCCATGAAGAACTTCTCCATCAGGGCGTCATCGGTCTCGGCCACAGCTTCGTTCAGGGCCATCTTCATCTCCTCGATACGGTCTGCGGCCGCGGCGGGGATGGCGATCTCATTGAGCTTATTGGCCTTGGGGTCGAACTTATAGGCCTTCTCATCCACCAGGTCAATGTAGCAGTCTACCACATCGCCATCCATGTGGGGGATGATAACAGGGCAGACGGAATTGCCGAACACTTCCTTAATGCCCTCGAAGGTCTTATAGAAATCGGCATGCTCCACATCCAGCTTATTGATGAAGAACGCCTTGGATTTATTCATGCGGGTAGCCAGGCGGTAAGCCTTCTCGGTGCCGACGCCCACGCCGTCCTTGGCGGAAACGACCAGCAGCACGGTCTCGGCGGCACGGATGCCCTCCGAAACGCCAGCGGCAAAATCGAACATACCGGGGGTATCCAGCAGGTTGATCTTTACACCGTTCCAATCAAAAGGCGCAATGGCGGAGCTGACCGATACCTGACGCTTGATCTCCTCGGGATCAAAATCGCACACGGTATTGCCGTCCGCAATTTTACCAAGGCGGTCGGTGGCGCCGGATTTGAACAGCAGCATCTCTGCCAGGCTGGTCTTGCCGGCGCTGCTGTGGCCTGCTAAGGCGACATTGCGGATCTTATCCGCGGTGTACTGTTTCATAGTTAGGATTTCCCCTTTCAATCTTTGAGTCGCAACGCCATAGGGGCGCATTACAGAACAATTATACCTTTTTGTCAAGTTTTACGCAATAAAAAACTCCGTTAATCTGCACGGCGCTTTGCCGAAATACGCTGCGTTATTTTGTGCTATTTGCTGATTTTCAGCCTTCCCGGCTCCATCCTGCACCCTTTAGGGCCCCTGCAAGGCGCAAATTCGGCCCGCAGGGCGAGCCCGCGCCCTTCCGCATTCCCAAAATACCAAAAGGGACCCGCTGCCATACACAGCGGGCCCCAGCAGATCCTATTACTTTTTGCGCACCAGTCCCAGCAGCACCGTTGGGATAAACCACAGGAGCTGATAAGCCCCCAGACTCCACCAAGTCACCCGGCTAAGCGCCCCGGAATAGGCCAGCAGCGTGATGATGGCAAAACCGATTAGCACACTCAGTACCAGCAGCACACTGATGGCCTTGGCCAGGCCATACTCCCGCTGGGCGGAAAGCAGGCTGTGCAGACTGCCCGCCATGCCGCCGCTCACCATTTCGGCCGCGGTCTCACCGGTGCCGTCCAGCGCGGCTTCGGCCTCCCGCTGCAGCGCCGCCGGCACCATGTGGATGTTCTCCTCCTGCAGGCCATAGACCTGCGCCACCCGCGCCGGGGTGATATTGGGGTCGGTGGTATGCACCATCAGGGCGATCCCCACCTTCTCCAGCTCCCGCAGCTGGGTCCTCAGCTGCTTATCGGCATGGTAGCTGATGACAAACCCCGCCGAAAGACTGCCGAAGTTGGAAAGATACAGGAGCTCCTTGCCCTCTGCCGTAAAGCCGGCCTCCACCTCAATGGGCGGCACGGCCACACCGTGGGCCAGCAGCAGGCCGCGGTTGCCAATCAGCACCCGGCCGCCATCCACCCAGGCGGAAATGCCCTTCCCTTCCTCACAGGCAACGCTTTCCACCGTTTTCAGGTTCTTCTCATTGGTGATCATCCCGCGGAAAATTCCGGTCAGCGAATTATCCACGCTGCACAGCACGCTGGCCGCATTCAGGATAGCCTCATCAATGGGCTTTTTCTCAAAGGTTCTTATCCCATGCAGGGTAATACTCCCGCTGGGGAACAGGTCGCTGCCCCGCAGCAGAACGCCGTCGGTATCATGCAGCTCCTCCACGGCGTCTTCATTCAGCAGGTTGGCACGCCAGCGGTTCAGCCCCTCATTGGCACTGCGCAGCGGCATATGGCTGCCCAGTGTGGCCGCCAGGGGCGAGGTGATGCACAGTGCCGAGGTGAAGATGGAAACCGCCTCAAATACCGTTCCCTTGGCCAGGAAGTATTCCAGCAGCGCCATCACCACTGCCGCCAGTATGGTAATGGGGGCCAGCACTCCACTGATGCCCTCGGTCATGCCGGTTTCCTCCAGCACGGCCTCGGCATCCTCCGGCAGACCGGCATCATCCAGCGTCACCGTCTTTTCCGGCTGCTCCGGCAGCTCCGCCGCCCATTCAGTCAGGCGGCTCTGCGGCAGGGTGCGGCAGGCCACAGGCCGCAGGGTGGCCATGGCCCGGCAGCTTTCCCGCTGGCGGGCATTCTTCACCAGCTTGCCCCAGGTATTAAAGAACAGGATAAGTACCGCCAGCGGCAGGAAGATATTGTTCCCATACTGCTCCAGCAGGGCAGGCTGCGCCGCCATAAAGCTGCCCTGCAGCAGGCAGGCGAAGACCGTCAAGGTCACATAGGCATCGTTGCTCTGCCGGCCGGGGAACAGCGCCAAAAAGCCATTGCCCAGCGTGCCGCCGCAGCACAGGGCCGAAACGGCGGTCAGCGCCACCATCCCCCACAATCTCATGGAAGAAGAGGTCGCGAGGAAATCCGGCAGCAGCAGATGATACACCGGTGCCAACGCCAAATAGATAACCCCCAGCAGCATCACCAGGTTGAGGATCAAGGTGACTGCCAGGCTTCGCTGCCGTTTTTTCAGCGTCTGCATCAGGGCTTCAGCACTCTTACGGGCAGCAGAAGCCTCCCAAAGCGGCTTTTTCGCCCTGGCCACGGGAATCTCCCGGCCCATCGGCATTTCCTCCCCCAATTCTGGGGCAGGCTGTGCCTCCTGTTTTTTGGGCGGGGTCCATTCCTCCGGCTGCATCACCGGTTCTGGCCGCTTCGGCTCCTCCCACTTAAATTCCGGTTCGGCCGCTGGGGCCGGTGCCGCCGGGGCTTCAGTCTTTTGCAGCAGCTCCCCAGGGAAAGGCTCTGCCTTTTTTACCGGCTGGGGTGCAGTCTTGGCGGGTGCCGGTCTTTCCGACGCTGCCCCCGCCGCCCTGGACAACCCGGTCTGAGCAGCATCCAGCTGCCGCAGCAGGTCCTCCGTAGTGGTGGTGGCCCGCTTTTCCGGCTGAGCCGCCCGTTCCTCCCGGGCGCGTTTTTCCTTTACTTCCCGCAGGATATCGTCTACATTATAGCGGTTTTCTGCCATCTTTTTCCCTCCGCTTTTTTGGTTTTCTCTCCCCGGGCAATACCCCTGGAGAGATCATGCTAAATAAATCGTCAAGCCGCCTTTTCTTACCTGGCCTTCAGCCCCAGCCGCTGCCGGGTGATCTCGTACAGAATAATGCCGCCCGCCACCGAAGCATTCAACGAATTGATCTGACCCTGCATCGGCAGTGCCGCCACAAAGTCGCACTCCTCTTTCACCAGTCGGCTGACTCCATTGCCCTCCGAGCCGATAACCAAACCTACCGCACCCTTAAAGTCCAGCTGGCACCAATTCACCCCATCCATATCGGCGCAGGTGAACCACACATTTTTCTCGGCCTTCAGGCTTTGCATAGTGGCCACGATATTGGCGACCCGGACGACCGGCAGGCACACTGCTGCCCCAGCGGAGGACTTGACTGCCGCCGCAGTAAGACCGGCGCTGTGCCGCTTGGGGATGATGACCCCATGGGCCCCGCAGGCTTCCGCCGTACGGATAATGGCGCCTAAATTGTGGGGATCCTCGATGTTATCACAGATGACCACAAACAGCGGCTCTTCCCCTGCCCGCTCATAGATGTCTTTCATCTCGGCATAGGCGGCCGCCGCGCAGATGGCGGCAACCCCCTGGTGGGTCTCTATTCCGGAAAGCTGGGTGAGCTTTTCCCGCGTCGCTTCCTTCACCGGGATACCCTGCTCCCGCGCCTTATTGAGAATCGCGGCTACCGGCCCCTTGGGGCTGCCGCTTTGTATGTAGATACACTCCAGCTCCCTGCCGCTGCGCAGGGCCTCCAGCACCGGGTTGCGCCCGGCCAGCACCTGGTTTTGCTCTCCAGTCTGCTTTTTTTCCTGCATGGTCATAGTTCCTTTCTTCTATTAGGGCTGTGCGCACCGCCGGGAAACCGGCCCCCGCCCGCGCGCCTTCGGCGCGCCCACCCGCAGCCTACGGCTGCGGGCCACCGGTCCTATAAGGGCCGGCAGGCGGGGGCCGGTTCCCGCGCTGCGCACTGTGCATGCCTATGAATGGTACCATTATAACACAGCCCTTCGCAAAAATCGACCCTATTTTATCAGAAGTCCGCCCAGCAGGGCCCCCAGCCCCACGGCGCTGCCCCATTGGGCCAGCCGGACGCCCCACAGCCGCCAGCCGCCGGGCTGCCGGGGCCGCCACCGCAGCGAACCTACATACCGCCGGGCATTCTCCCGTAGGGCCTCCTCACCGTTCTGCTGCTTTTCCGGCTTTACGAATAAAATCGCCCGCTCAAAAAACTCATTATCCACTTCCACTACCTCTACCACCTGCTTATTGACTCCCTTCAGCATCACGCAGCCCTCCTTTTGCGGCATCAATTCCCTGTTATTTTGCTTCCTGCTGTGGAATTTATGCAGTCCCACCTGGCGGAAGCGACAGTGAGATATACAGACCGTATTTTTTACTTTTGCACAGTTTCCACACACTTTTCCCCCGGCAGTGTGGAAAACTCGGTGGAAAATGTGAAAAAGTGTCCCCATTTCGTCCCTTTTTCTCTCCTGTCACCGGTGGAAACATCTGTTTTATCCACAATTTACAGTAAATGGACACTACAAAAAGTTTACCGGCCTTGCTCCCCGCTCCGGATTTTTTCACAAATGAAAACTAAACGCCGGTCGGAAAAATATCGTTATTTATTTCACAAAAATTTGCGGAATCTGCCGGTATCTTATTGCATTTGGCGGGCAATATTGCTACAATAGGGCTGAACGCACCATCCCTTTATACTTCTATTTTTTGAAGGAGGATCAATATTATGCCACTGGTCACTACCAAGGAAATGTTCCGTAAAGCCTATGAGGGCGGCTACGCCATCGGCGCTTTCAATGTCAACAACATGGAGATCGTACAGGGCATTACCGAAGCGGCCCAGCTGGAGCAGGCCCCTGTCATTCTGCAGGTTTCGGCCGGCGCCCGCAAATATGCCAAGCACATCTATCTCACCAAACTGGTGGAGGCCGCTGTGGCCGATACCGATGTCCCGATCGCCCTGCATCTGGACCACGGCGATGGCTTTGAGATCTGCAAGGACTGCATCGACGGCGGCTTCACCTCCGTGATGATCGACGGCTCCAAGCTGAGCTTTGAGGAAAACATTGCTGTGACCCGCAAGGTAGTGGAATACGCCCACGACCACGGTGTTATGGTGGAGGGCGAGCTGGGCAAGCTTGCCGGCATTGAGGACGCTGTCAATGTCAGCGAAGCCGATGCCCAGTTCACCAATCCCGCCGAGGTGGAGGAATTTGTTTCCCGCACCGGGGTGGATTCCCTGGCCATCGCCATCGGCACCAGCCACGGCGCCTATAAGTTCAAGCCCGGCCAGAAGCCCCAGCTGCGCTTTGATATCCTGCAGCAGGTCAGCGACCGCCTGCCCGGCTTCCCCATCGTGCTGCACGGTGCTTCCTCCGTCATCCAGGCCGATGTAGAAACCGTCAACCGCTTCGGCGGCAAGATGCCCGATGCCATCGGCATCCCCGAGGAAATGCTGCGCCACGCCGCCGAAATGGCCGTCTGCAAGATCAATATCGATAGCGACCTGCGCCTGGCCATGACCGCCGCCATCCGTCAGCACATGTTCGAGCATCCCGATCATTTCGATCCCCGGCAGTATCTCACCCCCGCCCGCGATCACATCCGCGAGCTGGTCCGCCACAAGATGCACGATGTCCTGGGCTGTTCCGGCAAGGCGTAATTTTTTCCCTTATACACCAAAGGATCCCCGCCGGTGGCGGGGATCTTTTTTCGTTTTATTATGCCACAGTCGTACCAGGGTAGTAGTGGTTCAAAATCTGCACATAGGTCCAGCCCTGCCGGGCGTACAGCATACTGCCGGTCTGGCTCATCCCCACACCGTGGCCGTAGCCGTAGGTGGTAACGGTAAAAATGCGGCTGTCCACGTCATAGCTGATATCGAAGGCATGGCTGCGCAGTCCCAGGATGCTCTCCCTTATCTTCCGCCCCGTGGTGGTGGTATTGCCTACCCGTACGGTGCCTACATATTTTCCATCGGTACGGGAGGTGATCTCCAGCCAGGTGGCTGGGTCATCATTGGCGGGGTCCAGGCTCGTCCCAAGGGCGCTGTTCATCCTTTCAGCCATCTGCTCTGGGGTATAGGTATAGTCCTTGGAAAAAGGCGACCAGCTGTAGGAATAGCCCTCCTCGATGGAGGAATCCACCGAAACAAGGTAGGGGTACTGGGTGGTGCCCCAAACGCTTTGGGCCGTGGTGGTCACGCCGCAGCTGATGGAAAAATAGGTACAGTTGGCGTACTGGCCATTATAGTAAACCGCCTGGCCCAGCACCTCCTTCACACAGGCCTTTACCCGGTCGCCGGGCTCCACACTGCTAAGGCGCAGGGTAGGCGCGCGGCCCAGGTAGTCATTGTAATACTTGATGTAGCTGTAGGAGGCCACCGCCATGGCCTTGGTGGATTCCCACTCGGTGCTGTTGCCCACCTCATTCTGCACCACGCGGCACAGGATCTCATAGGTATCGCCAACTACCGGGGTGCTGCTATCAATAACGCTGAGCTGGCCGTAATCAGCGGTATCATTGCCGCTGTTATCCGGCTCCGGTTCCGGTTCAGGGGTCGGGGCGGGGGCTGGCTCAGGGGCTGGCTCAGGGGTTGGAGCCGGAGCAGGCGTCGGTTCCGGGGCCTTTACGGCGCCGCTGTTGCCGGCGTTCCCGGAATTACCCGAACCATCGGATTTACCGGTGGTGTCATTCCGGTTGTCATTGCCGGTATTACCGTTTTTGCTGTCCCCGGTCTGCCCGGAGGGGTTCTCCGTTTTAGGATCGGTTTTATCCCCGGATTTATCATCGGCCTTATTATCGGTTTTGGAGTCAGTCTTATCCGGCTGCTTCTCCCCGGATTGACCGTCATTCTCGGCGGGTTCTTCATTCTCCTCCGGCAGCACCTCATTCTGCGGGATATGCTCCCAATCTGGCAGCAGGGCCTGTCCGCTTTGCACTGTGGGATAGATGGGCAGGTTCTCGGCGCCGGTGGGGGTGCTGCCGCAGGCAGCCAGCAGCAAAAGGGCAGCAGCGGTGGCCAGCGCGCGGCCGGTTTTCAGCGATATCGGCATGAGGATCCCTCCTTCCGGGCGGTTTTTTGTAATAATCTGTCCCTATTATACAGAATAGAATCAGTTTTGTCTACCGGTAGGATATGAACAGAGCGTGAAGAATGGGTGATGGATCTTCCCCTGCGCGCAAAAAAGAGGCGGAAGTTCGCTTCTTCCGCCCCATTTTTCTTATGCAGTTTACTTTTTGCCGCCCAGCAGGCCGGTTAGGACGCTGCCCAGCAGCTCCGCCGCGTCGTCATTTTGGGCGGTCGATTTCTTCTTGGAAGAAGTGGTTTTCTTAGCGGAGGTAGTTTTCTTACCGCTAGCGGTCTTTTTTGCGGAAGAAGTTGTCTTTTTCCCGCTGGAGGTGGTTTTCTTCCCGGAGGAAGTGGTCTTTTTCCCGCTGGTGGAAGTCCCCAACGCGCTGCCCAGCAGGCTGCCGGCCAGGGAGCTCAGCACATCGCTGCTATCGCTCTTTTTGCTGCTCTTTTTGCCGCTGCCGCCCAGGGCGCTGGTCAGCAGGCCGCCCGCAAGGCTGGTAAGAATGTCGCCGCTGTCGCTCTTACCGGACTTTTTATTGCTGCCGCCCAGCAGGCTGCCAGCCAGCGAGATAAGGGTACTGCCGTCATCCTCGTCATCATCCCCGCCGCCCAAAAGACTGGTGAGCAGCCCGCCGAGCCCGTCGCTTTGGGTCTTGGTCTTTTTCTTCTGGCTGCCCAGGGCCGCCAGCAGCAGCGGGGCCGCCATGGCCAGGATCTTGGAGGTATCCACCTTGCTGGCGCCGCTCTTTTTGGCAACAGCGTTCTGCACCGTCTCAGTTTCCCCGCCCAGAATCTTGGTAAGGATCTTGGCGCCATCCTCCGTATCCACATTCTGCAAAAGGCTCGCCAGCCCTTTGCTGCTGGTGTGGTCATCCAGGGCCTTGGCCAGGCTGTTGGCACCATCCTCGGTGGAGGCATTCTGCGCCATGGCACCTACCAAAGCCGGCAGCGCGTTGGCCAGGACATTCTGGGTGTCCTTTTCACTGGTGCCGGTTTGGCCCGCTATGGAGGAGATCACACTGCCGGAAAGCAGATCAGTCAAATTCATCTGTCCGCGCCCCTTTCCTTATTCCTGCTCCAATGCGCAGAAATCGCAGGGATCGGTGCGGTTGGCCTCAAAGGCTTCCTCAATGGTCCCCTGATAGACCTTGCTGGACCGCATCAGGGTGTGGCAATTGGGGTCAAGGTGATAGCTTTTGCCGAAACGGGTCCAGTAGACGGTACCGGTGCCCACCGCCTGCTGGGCGTCAGCCAGCTCCTCAGCGGAAACGGGGTTAAAATCGATGGAGAACAGCGAAGCCAGCACCAGGGCAATGGCCGCCACTACGGTCACGATCTTCTTGGTCTTTCCATCCAGGTCCTTATTGGCCAGCAGCAGGATGACAATGGGCAAGAAACAAATAACGGAGGCGATCAGCCCCATATTGTTCCACAGGAAGAACTTCACGCTGCTCTGTTTGCTGGCGGGGTCCAGCCGGTTGGCCTTTTTCCACAGCTGGCTGCCGATGATGACAAGGATAAGATCGATGACCAGAGCCCCGATGAGCCAGTACATTTTCTGCTCTTCCTTAATGTACCATATTCCATTGAGCATCAGAATGGCGCCGACCTCAGCGGCCAGGGCCAGCACCCACAGGATGACAGCGGCTACACGCTTGCCGGTGGCGCTTTTCTTATTGGCGGCGGTGACGACTGCGGGGCCCTTGCCGGTTTTGCCGGTGGAAGCCTCCACAAACTCACGCTCGACCTTCTTTTTTTCTGCCAAATTGGGTCACTCCTTTTCTATCACAAAAAATCGGGCGAAATGCCGATTTCATTGTACCAAGCATGAGGCAGATGCGCAAGGCCTTTTTTGTGGAGAAAGGACAACCGCCGGAGGCAGCCCCCGGCGGTGCGGATTATTCTTCGCGGCGCAGCAGCAGTACCAGGGCAAGCGCAAGGGCACGCGGTGGAGAATTTCATTGCGTAGGTTTGGCTAATTTGGCTGTACTTAAGCAAAAAGAACGCCCGCGGCCTGCACTGGGCATAGCCGCGGGTGTGGGGATGGGGAAAGTTACTTGGCGGAATGGCCGTTCTCGTAGCTTTCGATCATGCGCTTCACCATCTCGCCGCCGATGGAACCGGCCTGACGGGCGGAGATATCGCCGTTGTAGCCCTGCTTGAGGTTAACGCCGACGGTGTTGGCAGCTTCCTGCTTCATCTGGTTCAGTGCTTCCTTGGCTTTCTTGTTAGACATGGTTTATTCCTCTCTTTCTTAATTTGGCGTTTGCAATGTGTATTGTGTGCGCCAGCAGGCGGTATATTAGAGGAACTTTTCTCCAAGCAAAAAATAAACGGCATTTTTTTACGATAGGGCTTGACTTTTTCGGCAGAACCGCTATAATTATTCATGTTGCTATTGCCCGATTGTGTAAAGGTAGCACGACAGACTCTGACTCTGTTTGTCTGGGTTCGAATCCTAGTCGGGCAACCACAAAGACCCTCGCCGTTTAAGATAGCAGCGAGGGTTTTTCTAACGGGATGTGGCTCAGCTTGGTAGAGCGCTGCGTTCGGGACGCAGAGGTCGCAGGTTCAAATCCTGTCATCCCGACCAACAAAAAAGACGCCAAAAAGGCGTCCTTTTTTGTTGGTCGGCCGGGGAACGCATTCTTTTTTGCAGGTTAAACACTCCCTGCCCTAATTGAACGCGAAAGACAACCCTGACGGTTTTCTTTCGCACTTTCTTTCCCTCCGTAGGGGATAAGCCTGCGCAAAAATCTTTGGGCGTCCTTTTTTGTTGGTCGGCCGGGGAGCGTCTCCTTTATTACAGTTCAAATACCCCCTGCCCTAATTGAACGCGAAAGACAACCCTGACGGTTTTCTTTCACACTTTCTTTCCCTCCGGATGGGACAGTTTGCGCAGGTAAACCCCGGGCGTCTTTTTTATTTGGTCGGCCGGGGAGCGTCTCCTTTATTGCAGATCAAACACTCCCTGCCCTGATCAAACGCGAAAGACAGTCCTGACGGTTTTCTTTCACACTTTCTTTCCCTCCGTAGGGGATAAGCCTGCGCAAAAATCTTTGGGCGTCTTTTTTATTTGGTGCCAAGGGGAACAGAAAGCCTGCGCAAAGGGTTGGTCTGTGCCCTAATGAAACGCGCGGAGGGCACTGCTGTGGTTCCCCCTCCACACATCCCTCTCCTTGCCATAATACTGCCACTTAATGTGATACTTTGGACTAAAAAGCTGCGCTTTTTAACCACGCAGCAAGAAAAACATAACCATTATACAAAGCAAAGGACCCAAAGCCGACATTTCTGCCGCTTCGGGTCCTTTTTCATGTTCCATCGCTCTATTGTTTGTTAAATTATGATATTGCTGTTTCCTTCCCTGCCGCCAGCAGGCGTTCCAGCCACTCCACCAGTGCAAAGGAAAGCCGGTATTCCGGACCTTCCGCCAGCTTTTCTATCTGCTCCAGCTCCGGGCCTTCCGCCGCCGTGCCAATGCACAGCTGCGGGAACAGCACACACCACCAGTTATGGCCCTCTGCCGCTCCCAGCTCAATGCGCACCGCGTCATAGTACCCCGCCGGCAGAATGGCGCCATCATACTCCCTGGTTTCAAAATACATATTCACCAGCGCCACCCGCACAGCATCGGCGCTTCCGGCCCGCGCCAGAGCCTCCTCCGCCACCGCTTTCATTTTGGGCAGCAGCTCCTCTGCCCGCGCCATCGTTTCTATTTGGCTTTCACTTTTCGCAAAGTCCTCCGCCGTTTCCCGCAGGATGGCATCCCGCACCCGCAGCTTCAGCGCCTGGTCCTCCTCGCTGTCGCTGTTGGCCAGGATGTGCAGCCGCAGTACATTCTCCCGCACCGTCTCACATTCATTATCAAAGCCCGCCGCCATGCTGAGGATCACCGCCAGCAGCAATCCGAAAATCAGCACTCTGTCCCACTTTTTTGTCATTGGTTTTCCGTCCTTTCCGGGTCAGTTCGTTATCCGGAGTATGGACGGATTTTCCGCTTCTATTCGCAGTCCGTGCGGAAGGCAGGATCAGGCCGCAGGCCGCCCGCCCTTCCGGACGGGCAAACGGACCTCCGGTCCGTTTCGGCGGCGCTGCGTGCCGCCGGGCCTGCGGCCCTCCCTCTCCCTCCCGGATCCCTGCGCCCCCGCCCAAAAAGCTCCCCCACCCTGCGCCAGGCAGAATGGGGGAGCTTCTCATTTTATTTCTGTCGCTTATTCCAGCATCGAGCGTCCGGTCATCTCCGCGGGCTGGGGCAAGCCCAGCGCCGCCAGCATGGTCGGGGCAATATCCGCCAGCCGGCCGCCCTCAGGCATCAGCTTTGTCCCCTCGGGGAAGCCCACCGCGATGAACGGCACCGGATTGGTGGTGTGCGCCGTAAAGGGCTTGCCTTCCTCGTCGGTCATCCTGTCGGCGTTGCCGTGGTCCGCCGTCACAAAGGCCCGGCCGCCCATCTCCTCAATGGCCGCCAGCATCCGGCCCAGGCAGGCATCCACCGTCTCCACCGCCTTCACCGCAGCCTCAAAGACACCGGTATGGCCCACCATATCGCAGTTGGCGTAGTTCAGGATGATGACATCGTACTTGCCGCTCTTGATGCGCTCCACCACCTCGTCGGTCACCAGATAAGCGCTCATCTCAGGCTGCATATCATAGGTCGCCACCTTGGGGCTGGGGATCAGCACCCGGTCCTCACCGGGATAGGGGGCCTCCACGCCGCCATTAAAGAAGAAGGTGACATGGGCATATTTCTCGGTCTCGGCAATGCGCAGCTGGGTCAGTCCCTGCTTGCTGATATACTCGCCAAAGGTATTGGTCAGATCCTCAGGCTTATAGGCCACCTCCACATTGGGCATGGTGGCATCGTACTGGGTCATGCAGATATACACCAACGGGAAGAAGCCCTTTTTGCGCCGGAACCCGGCAAAATCGGGGTCCACCAGCGCGCGGGTCAGCTCACGGGCCCGGTCGGGGCGGAAGTTGAAGAAGATCACGCTGTCCCCGCTTCGGATGGTCGCGTTTTCCGTCACCACCGCCGGCACGGTAAATTCATCGGTCACACCGTTTTTATAGTTTTCCCGCATCATCGCCACCGGGTCGGGTGCCTTTACGCCCTCGCCGTTCACCATGGCGTCATAGGCTTTCACTACCCGCTCCCAGCGGTTGTCCCGGTCCATGGCGTAGTAGCGGCCGCTTACGGTGGCTATCTTGCCCACACCGATCTTATCCAGCTCCGCCTGCAGCTCATCAATGTACTCCGCCCCGGAGGTCGGGGGCACATCACGCCCATCCATAAAGCAGTGGATATATACCTTTTCCACACCGCTCTTTTTCGCCATCTCTATCAGGCCATAGAGGTGCCGGTTGTGGCTGTGCACCCCGCCGTCGGAAAGCAGTCCCATCAGATGCAGCGCGGCCCCCGGCTTTTTGGCGTTTTCCATGGCGTGCACCAGCGCGGGGTTGGTCAGGTACTCCCCCTCCTCAATGGACTTGGTAATGCGGGTCAGTTCCTGGTAAACGATGCGCCCCGCGCCCATGTTGGTGTGTCCCACCTCACTATTGCCCATCTGGCCGTCCGGCAGGCCCACATCCAGCCCGGAAGCTCCGATTTGGGTATGGGGGCAGGTGGCCCACAGGCGATCCAGGTTGGGATGCTTCGCGGCGGCAATGGCGTTGCCCTCGGTCTCTTTCCGCAGGCCAAAGCCGTCCATAATGATCAGTGCCAGTGGCTTTTTCATCGCAGCTTCCCCCCTTTTTATTTGCTCGCGGCTTCCACTATCGCCGCAAAATCCGGCGCCTTCAGCGAAGCGCCGCCAATGAGCCCGCCGTCGATATCCGGCTGCGCCAAAAGGCCCGCCGCATTCTTTGCATTCATGCTGCCGCCGTACTGGATAGTCGTGGCCTCCGCCGCGTCCTCTCCGTACAGCTTACCCAGCAGCGCACGGATCATATGGTTGACCTCATTGGCCTGCTCATCGGTGGCGGTCTTGCCGGTGCCGATGGCCCAAACCGGCTCATACGCAATGATAATATGCCGCAGCTCCTTGGCGGTCACACCGGCCAGCGCCTTCTTCACCTGAATGGCAATGGTCTCCCCGGTGATATCCGCTTCCCGCTGCTCCAGCGTCTCGCCTACGCACAGAATAACCTCCAGGCCGCTTTCCAGCGCCGCGCGCACCCGCTTGGCCACCGTCTCATCGGTCTCGCCAAAGTACTGCCGGCGCTCGCTGTGTCCGATGATGACATACTGCACCCCCAGCTCCTTCAGCATCGGCGCGGAGATCTCCCCGGTAAAGGCGCCGCTTTCGGCCCAGTGGCAGTTCTCGGCGCCCACCTTCACATTGGTGCCCTCGGTCAGGGCCAGCGCGGTCTCCAGGTTGGTATACGGCGTGCAGATGACAACCTCACAGCCTGCCTCCTTCACCAGCGGCAGCAGCTCGGTAATGAGCGCCTTCGCCTCGGCACGGTTTTTATTCATTTTCCAGTTCCCGGCGATGACCACCCGGCGTTTTGCTTTATTCATATCCTTTTCCTCCTTGGATAGTCTATTTTTCCTTTATTCCTCGGCAGGCCCCAGCAGTGGGCAAATTCCGGGCCGCAGGCCCAGCCGCCCTCCGGGCGGCTTCCGCGGACTTCGTCCGCGGCGGCGGCTCCGCCGCCGGGCCTGCGGCCCGGCTCCCTCCGCCAGTCTGCGCCCTATCCTCGGCCAGCCCCCAGCAGGGTACCGGCCCGGGACGCAGCCCCCCGCCTGCGGCGGGTCAGCGGACTTCGTCCGCTGCGCGCGTCCTGCGGACGCGCGGGGCTGCGCCCCGCCATTCCGGCATCTTCCCAGGGCTGCGCCCCGCCGTTCCCGCCAAAGCCATACGGCCCCGCTTTGCAATAAAACGGGGCCGCCTAGGGTTTTCTTATTTTTTATCCCGGATGCAGGCGATCCCCGGCAGCAGAGTCCCCTCCAGATACTCCAGCGAAGCGCCGCCGCCGGTGGAGATGTGGCTCATCTTGTCGCCAAAGCCCAGCTGCTGTACCGCCGCTGCGCTGTCGCCGCCGCCAATGATGGTGGTCGCGTCAGTCTCGGCCAGCGCCTTGGCCACCGCAATGGTGCCCGCCGCCAGCACCGGGTTCTCAAAGACGCCCATCGGCCCGTTCCACACAACAGTCTTGGCATCCTTCACCGCCTCAGCGTACAGCTCGCGGGTCTTGGGGCCAATATCCATCCCCATACGGTCAGCAGGGATCTTATCGCTGTCCACCACCAGCGTCTCAATGGGCGCGTCGATGGGGTTCGGGAACTCGGCAGTCGTCACGGTATCTACCGGCAGCACCAGCTTCACACCGTTCTTTTCGGCCTTCGCCATCATTTCCTTGCAGTAGTCGATCTTCTCGGCGTCCAGCAGAGAGGTGCCTACCTCATAGCCCTTGGCCGCCAGGAAGGTATAGGCCATGCCGCCGCCGATGATCAGGGTATCCACCTTGTCCAGCAGGTTGTTGATGACCTTCAGCTTATCGGCCACCTTGGCGCCGCCCAGGATGGCCACGAGAGGACGCACCGGCTGCTCCACGGCGTTGCCCAGGTAGTTGATCTCCTTCTCCATCAGGTAGCCCACAGCGGTCTCCTTGATGTAGTCGGTCACACCGACGGTGGAGCAGTGGGCACGGTGGGCGCTGCCAAAGGCGTCATCCACATATACATCCGCCAGCGAAGCCAGCTCCTTGCTGAATTCGGGCAGATTCTTGGTCTCCTCGGGACGGAAGCGGGTGTTCTGCAGCACCAGAATATCGCCGTCCTTCATCTCGGATACCATCCGGCGGGCATTCTCACCCACTACGGTATCGTCATCGGCAAAGAGGACGGGGCGGCCCATCAGCTCGCCCAGGCGGGCGGCCACGGGAGCCATGGTAAAGGCCGCGTCGGGGCCCTTGGGCTTGCCCAGGTGGGAGCAAAGAATGACCTTTGCGCCATGGTCAGCCAGATAACGGATGGTGGGAATAGCGCCCACGATGCGGTTATCGTTGGTCACCTTGCCGTCCTTCAGCGGCACATTAAAGTCCACCCGCACCAGTACACGGCGACCCTTTACATCCAGATCTTCCACAGTCACTTTGTTCAGAAAAGACATATCCGGTATCCCTCTTTCTTTATAGTATTTTTTGTGGTTCCGCCTTTATTTTACCCCATCCGCCGCCGCTTTGCAATAGAGTTTCGGCAGATTTGTTAAAAAATTAACTTATTTTATTCCCATTTCAGGCGGTGCAGCTGCCCCTCGTTTTGCAGCTGGGGAAAATCCCACTGCCGCAGCGCCTCGTATACCCCTATCGCCACCGAATTGGAAAGATTCAGACTGCGCAGTCCCTGCCGCATCGGGAACCGCAGGCACCGGGCAGGATGCTGCACCAGCAGCTCCTCCGGCAGCCCGGCATCCTCCCGCCCAAAAAGCAGCCAGCACCCGTCCGGGTATTGCACCTCGGTGTAGACATGCTGCGCCTTGGTGGTGAAATAATACATCTTTTCCTGCTCGTCTTTGTGCCGCTCCATAAAATCCACAAGACTCGGGTAGGTCGTCACATCAAGATACTTCCAGTAGTCCAGCCCCGCCCGCTTCAGCTTGGTATCGTCTATGGTAAAGGCCATCGGCTCCACCAGATGCAGCCGGGCCCCCGTCGCCGCGCAGGTCCTCGCTATGTTCCCTACATTCTGCGGGATCCGCGGCTCCACCAATACAATGTTCAGAATCGCCATTTCTACCTCTCTCCTTTTCGCTCCTGTTCCGGTCCCTGCAGGGGGCCGGTCGGGGCCGCAGTCCCGGCGGCTCCGCCGCCGATGCGGACTGCCGTCCGCATGCCCGCCTCCGGCGGGCGGCCTGCGGCCCCCGCCCGCCCCTCCTCGGGCCTCTGTAAATCCCCATATATTTCCAATTTCGCCTCGTTCACGCCCCGCTGCGCCACCCCGCACAGCTGCCCTCAAACGACCCTATTCTACCATATTTTATCGCAAAAAGCCCCTCATTTGTAAACTTTTTGTTAAAAAAAGTGAAATATTAACCTTTCAACTGCAAAAAAGGGTCGATTTTGCCGTATTAGTGAAAGGAGTTGTTTCACTATGCAGCAAATACCAAATTATCTGAACGCCCGGCAAAAGCTTTTCTGCCACTGGTTTGCCCTCACGCGCGATGCCCAGGGAGCCGCCGACCGCTGCTTCCGGGCGCCCGAAAAACGGGAGGAAGCCCTCCGTCTTTTGCAAACGCCCCTGGCCCAGGACTACCTGCGGCAGGTGGAAGCAGCCCTGGGCGGCGAAGGCCTCACCGCCACCGCGGAGGAAGGCTACCGCCGGCTGGCCTTCGGCCCGGTCACCGATGCCGTCCGGCTGATGTTCCCCACTGAGGACGAAACCCCGCCCCTGGAGGAGATGGATCTCTACAACATCTCCAAAATCAGCCAGTCCAAAGGCGGGCTGGAGATCACCTTCTTCGACCGGCTGGAGGCCCTGGACCGGCTGGCCGCCCAGCAGAAGGAGGCCGCCGTCCAGCAGGATGCCTTCGGCTTCCTGGATGCCGTTGCCGCCGGGGCCGCGGCCGGGGATGAGGAGGACAGGTGATGCGCTTTGCCCCCTTCAGCAAAAAGCAGCTGCGGGTGCTCACCTGGTGGCGCCCCGGCTCCCCGGACCGTCAAAAAGACGCCATCCTCTGCGATGGGGCGGTGCGCAGCGGCAAAACGCTGTGTCTTTCCCTCTCCTTCGTGATGTGGGCGACCCACTGCTTTTCCGGCCGGGATTTTGCCCTCTGCGGCAAAACCATCCTCTCCCTCCAGCGCAACCTGCTGGAGCCCCTCCTCCCCATTTTGCGGGGGATGGGGTACCGGTGTCGGTTCGTGGCCGGGCGGCGGGTGCTTACGGTGGGGCTGGGCCGGCGCGAAAACCGGTTTTACCTCTTCGGCGGACGGGATGAGGGCAGCGCCTCCCTCATCCAGGGCGTCACCCTGGCCGGGGTCCTGCTGGATGAGGTCGCCCTGATGCCCCGCTCCTTTGTGGAGCAGGCACTGGCCCGCTGTTCGGTGCCGGGCTCGCGGTACTGGTTCTGCTGCAATCCGGAGCATCCCTTTCACTGGTTCTACCGGGAGTGGATCGAGAAGGCACGGGAAAAAAACTGCCTTTATCTCCACTTCACCATGCGGGATAACCCCTCCCTGACCCCGGCGATCCGGCGGCGGTACGAGGGACTGTATTCCGGCTCCTTCTACCGGCGGTTCGTGCTGGGAGAATGGTGTGCCCCCAGCGGGGCGGTCTACCCCATGTTCTCCCCGCAAACCCATGTTGTGGAGCGCCTGCCGGCGGGTCTTACCCAGTGGTACCTCAGCTGTGATTACGGCACCGTCAACCCCTGCTCCATCGGGCTGTGGGGCTACTGCCCCGCCGATGGGATCTGGTACCGGGCAGCGGAGTATTACCACGATTCCCGCCGGGAGGGAGTACAGAAAACCGACGAGGAGTACTACATGGCCCTTTGTCAATTGGCCGGGGATCATCCCATACAGGGTGTGACGGTGGATCCGTCAGCCGCCAGCTTTATGGAGTGTATCCGTCGTCACGGCGTCTACACCGTCCTCCCCGCCAAAAATGAGGTCCTCGACGGCATCCGCCGGGTCAGCGAGCTGCTGCGCAGCGGCAAGCTGCTGTTTTCGGCCGCCTGCTGGGATACCATCCGGGAGTTTGCCCAGTACCGCTGGGAGGAAAACGCCCCCGAGGACCGGCCCCGCAAGGAAAACGACCATGCCATGGATGAGATCCGGTATTTCGTTTCCACTGTGCTCTCCCCCGCCCCAAGGAACCAGCCCGCTTTCCACGCCGCCGCCCTCCCCCGGCAGCCGGCCGGCACCTGAACCGGGGGGAAGACCGGTCAAACGGCAGCGGCCCGGCCCGCAGGGCGTTCCGGCTGCGCCGGAACCGGCGGCGAAGCCGCCGAGCCCGCCCGCGGGCGGGCTGCCCTGCGGGCCGCCCAGGCGCAGGAGCCTCTGCCCCGCGCGCGCCGAACGGCCTTCCCCCGCAGCAAGCCCCGGGCTTACCGGTTTCCCGGGCGCGGCCGCCCTCTCCCGGCGGCCGCGGAACAAAAACCGGCCATCCCGAAAGGAGGAATTCGAACATTGGGTATTTTCGATCCCAAAAGCAAAAAAACGACCCGGGCCGCGGTTCAAACAGCGCCCCAGCCGCGGCCGGAGCACTGGCAGCCCCAGCGCTTTTTACCGGCGGAGGCCCCGCTGTACCGGGCCCTGCGGCAGAGCATCCCCATCATCGATGCCGCCCTGCAAAAAATCGTCCGGCTGACGGTAGATTTTACCCTCACCGCCGCCGAGCCGGAGGCCCAGCCACTGCTCTCCCGCTTTGCGGCGGAAGTGCCGGTAGGGGCCAGCGGCAGAGGATTGGCGGCCTTTGCCGGCCAGTATCTCGATAGCCTGCTGTGCTACGGCAGCGCTGTCGGCGAGGTGGTGCTGGACCACGACCGGGAAAAGCTCCTGGGGCTGTACCTGCCGCCGCTTTCCCACCTCAGTTTCCAGCAGGGCAGCAGCCCGCTGGAGGCGGTCATCTGCGCCGGTGAGGGCCGGGACCGCCGCCCCCTGCCCTGCCCCGAGCTCATCCTGTTCACTGCGCTGCACCCGGCCCCAGGCGAGATCACCGGCCAATCGCTGCTTTCCGGCCTGCCGGCCATCTCCCGGGTGCTGCTGCAAATTTATTCCGCCATCGGCAAGAACTTTGAGCGGATGGGCAACCTGCGGTACGCCGTTACCTACCGTCCCACCCCCGGCGATGGCACCGATGCCGCCGCTGTGGCAAATGAGATCAGCCGGGAATGGAGCACCGCCATGCAGGCCGCCGCCGAAGGCGAGATCCGGGACTTTGTGGCGGTGGGCGATGTGGATATCCGGGTCATCGGGGCCGATAACCAGTTTATCGCCACCGAGGTCCCCGTCCGCCAGCTGCTGGAGCAGATCGTGGCCAAGCTGGGGCTGCCGCCCTTCCTGCTGGGCCTGAGCTGGAGCAGCACCGAGCGGATGAGCAGCCAGCAGAGCGATCTGCTGACCGGCGAGCTGGAATCCTACCGGCGGCTGCTTACCCCCGTCCTTGCCAAAATAGCCGGGCTGTACCTGCGCAGTCAGGGCTTTGCCCCGGAGGTCGCGGTAGAATGGGCGCCCATCAGCCTGCAGGATGAAACCGAGGAGGCCACCGCCCGCCTGACCCGCGCCAAGGCCGAGGAACTGGAACGCAAGCTGGCCCATGAGGCCAAACAGGAGGGAACGGTATGAGTAAAACCAACATCCCAGCCGGGGGCTGCCCTGTGACCGAAACCGAAGCGGCCGGAATGCCCTTTGGTTTGCGGGGCGGTGCCGAAGAACCAAAACAGAAGCCGGCCGCATGGGCCGGCAAGGAGGGAAAAGTATGAACCAAGCCAACATCCCAGCCGAAGGCTGCCCTGTAACCGAAGCGGAGCTGGAGGCCATTGCCCGGTACAGCCGCCGCAGGCTGACCGCCGAGGAGGTCTACACCTTCCCGTTGGTGCTGTGCGATAACGACCTGGACCGAGACCACGAATGCTTTACCGACGCGGCGCTGGAAATGCTGGCGGTGCTGTTCCGCGGAAAGACCGGCATTTTTGACCACGACCCCCGCGGGGAAAAGCAGACCGCCCGCATTTACCGCTGCGCGGTGGAGGAGGAACCCGGCCGCCTGAACCACCGGGGCGAGCCCTATAAGGCCCTGAGGGCCTGGGCCTACATGGTGCGCACCGCCGCCAATGCCGACCTCATTCTGGAGATCGACGGCGGCATCAAGAAGGAGGTGAGCGTGGGCTGCTCCATCGGCAAAAAAGTCTGTTCCATCTGCGGGGCGGACCGCCAGGAGGCGACCTGCGGCCACCAGCCCGGCAAAAAGTACGGCGGCCGGCTGTGCTACACCCTGCTGGAGGACCCCACCGACGCCTATGAATGGAGCTTTGTGGCGGTGCCGGCCCAACCGGCCGCCGGGGTGACCAAAAGCCACGCCGCCCGCAAAGCCCTGCATCTGACCCCGGAGCGGGCCATAGCCGAAATGGAGCGGGGCGAGCTGCACCTGGATGCCGCCGCGGCCTATGGGCTGAGAAAGCACATCGCCGCGCTGGAGAAAAAGAGCGAGGAGGCCGGCCGCTACCGGCAGAGCCTGTGTGAGACCATCCGCAGGCGGACCATGCTGGCCCAGCCGCAGATGCCCCCCGCCCTGCTGGAAAAGAGCATGGCCCCGCTGACCGTCACCGAGCTGGAGGAGCTGGCCGCCCTGATGAAGCAGCAGGCCGAAAAGCGCTTTGCGCCGATGGTGCAGACCGCCCCGGCCCCCGAAAACGAAACCGATAACCGTGCATTTTGCATCTGATGAGAAAGAGGAGAGAAAACACATGAATAATAACTACAAAGAACTGAACATCCAGAAATCCCTGTACCGCGGCTGCGGCGAGAGCTTTGCCGAGCGGCTGGAAAAGATGGACCCCACCGAGAATTACCGCGGCACCGAGCTGGGCCATCTGGATGCCTTCCAGCGCCAGCTCAAGCGCTTTGATATCCAGGTGGGCGGCAGCCACTCCAGCGCGCTGGAGAAGTTCTTCCAGAACGGACAGAGCGCCGTGCTGTTCCCCGAATACCTGATGAGAGCCATCCGCCAGGGCATGGAGGAAAATGATCCGCTTTCCTCCATCGTGGCCGCCCGCACCCTCATTTCCGCCACCGATTACCGGGGTCTTACCACCAACGACGACCTGGAGGCCGATGTGACCAATGAGGCCGCCGCCCTTTCCACCACCACCATCAGCCTGAAGGACAAGACCACCGCCCTGAAAAAGCGCGGCCGCATGCTGCGTGCCTCCTACGAGGCGATCAAGTTCCAGCGGCTGGATCTTTTCACCCTGGCGCTGCGCCGCATCGGCGCTGAGATCGCCCGCTGCCAGATGAAGGACGCCGTGGATGTGCTGGTAAACGGCGACGGTTCCACCGGCAGCGCGCCCCAGAAGCTGACCACCGCGGCCACTACCCTGGCTTACAGCGATCTGCTTACCCTGTGGAGCAAGTTTACCGCCTACCAGATGAACACCCTGCTGGTGAACGCCAAGACCGCCGCCGCCATCCTGGGGCTTTCCGCCTTCAGCGATCCCACCACCGGCCTGCACTTCCAGAATACCGGCAAGCTGGGCACCCCGCTGGGCGCCGAGATGATCCTCTGCGATGCGGTGGCCGATGGGACCATCATCGCGCTGGACCGCCGCTACGCCCTGGAGATGGTGGTGGGCGACGCCGTGACAGTGGACGCCGACCGTCTGATCGACTGCCAGCTGGAGCGTGCCGCCGTTTCCTCCACCGCGGGCTTCTCGATGATCTTCCCTGACGCGGTGAAGGTAATGACCCTAAAAACCGCCTAACGCGGATAAACCGACAGAATGAAGGAGGCAGCAACATGGATATCGAACTGATCCTGCAAAAATTCGCGGTTTTCTCCGGATTGACCGGGGAAGAACTGCAAGCCTGCCTGCCCTACTGCCGGGACGCCATGGAGCAGCTGACCGCCAAACGGCGGTCGGCCCTCCCCGCGGCGGAGCCCCTGGGCAGTGCCGCGGCAGCGCTGGCCTACTACCGCTGGTGCCTGGCGCAGATGAGCGGAAGCAGCCTGCCCCATGTAGGGGCGGCGGCTCTGGTGAATAAGGACACGCTGGCGGCGGCCAAGGCGCTGTGTGAGGAATATCTGGCGGCGGCCGCCGGGGAGCTGGGCGGCGGAAAATTCTACTTTGGGCAGGTGACAGCATGCAAGTAACCAGTCTTTTTGATCTGCGGCAGCAGCTGGCGATATACCTTTTGCCGCTGCTAGGCGAATGTGAAATACTATACAGCATGCCGACGGTGAGAAGGCCGCTGGCCGCCGGGGTGACCACCCTGGTGCTGAACGACCACAGTGTGAAGCGCAGCGAGGACACCCTGCCCGGCAGCACTCCGCTGCTGCTGGAGGTGGGCCTGCGGCTGACCGCCCTGCACCGGGACAGCATGGAGGCGGTGGAGGCCCTGACCGATGCTGTCACGGCGCTGACGCTGCGGGGGGATTTCCCCTGCGGGGTGACCGGGCTGGAATGGGCCGAGACCGGCTTTGACCGGGGGTGCGGGGCCTTTGCCCGCCGGGGGCTTTTGAAGGTCTGCTGCGCGCTGGCCGAGGCCCCCGAAGAGGAGGACGAGGCATGAACCAAATTATCCACTCCCTTGGGGGGATCACCATTGAGGCGGGGGGCACGGTGCTGGCCCACGCCGCCGGGTATGCAGTCAAATCCAGCCGGGCAGTGACGGCGGTGCGGCCCTATGGCAGCACCGAGCCGCTAACCTTTCTGCCCGGCACAGTGACGCATATTTTGCAGCTGGAGCAGATAAAATGGGAAAATCCCGCGGATTTTTATACAAAGAGTAATTTTACCGTGAAAATTACAAGAAACGGGCAGACGGTGCAATACACCGGCTGCGAATGGACCGCCATAGAGGAGGAGACCCGCCGGCCGTTGATCTGGCTGCTGGCCACGCTGGCGGCCAAGGCCCGAACGGAGGTGACCGGGGATGAAGCGACTGCTGAGTAAGTGCCCGGCGGCGCCGCGGGGCGCTGAAAGCGCCCGACCGCCGTATGGCGGCGGCAGCCGGAGGCTGCCGCCGCGCCGCCGGGGGCCGGGCTCCACGCGCATGGGACGGGCAGGAGAAGGAGGTGGGGCATGATGACCCAGGAAGCAAAGCCCGTGACCGCAGCCATCCGGGAGCCGGAGGCACCGGCCAGCCTGCGCCGGGAGGGAAACACCCGGCTGGAGGAAAAGGCCGTCATCCGGGAGATCCCCCTGCAGGATAGCGCCACGCTGGAAACCGAGTTGAGCGCCCTGCAGCGCCGCCAGCTGCGGCTGGCCCCGAAGATGGACCGCTGCGGCGAGCCGCTGTACTGAGAGGAGGAACCATCCATGACGACAATGAGCTTTAAGACCTTCACCTTTCCGCACAACCCGGAGAAGATAACGGTGACCACCGAAACCCGCATTGCCACCGCCCACTGCCCGGAATACGGGCCCATTCACCAGAACCTGGGGCTGGCCCGGCGGGTCATTCGGGCAGAGGGAGTATTTTACGGGGCCAACGCCAAGGCCCAGTACACCGCCCTGGAGGCCCTAATGTGGCAGGCCACTGCCGGCAATCTGCGCATCCCCGGGATGGGGGTGGTGGTGGCCTTCCCCACTGCCCTGAGCTATACCGGGGAGGGAGATGGCACGGTGCTGCGGTACACCGCAGAGTTCACCGAGCTGATCGCTTCCACCGACCGGGAGGGGACACGCTATGCGGACTGAGCAGAGGAAACGAATCGGGCCGAGTGGACAGCCGGGGCCGATAGCAGCCCGACAGGACACGCTGAAACCGGGCGGTATTCCGGACGGCGGCGCAGCCGGGAAGGAGGAACACCATGTCGATTGAGCTGCTGGGGCTGACACTGGGGAATGAGACCATCTCCCTGAAGGAGCCCAGCTCCATGGTCATCACCAGGGCGTGGGATTCCCCGGCGTGGCAGCTGGATATCACCCTGCCGCACGAGGGGCCGCTGGACGACCTGACGAAAATTCAGGTGAAGCACGGCACCGACGCGCTGTTTGCCGGGCTGTGCGATGAGATCGTGCGCTCGGTGGATGGGAACGGGGCGTTTGTCAGCATCAGTGCCCGGACGCCGGGGGCGCTGCTGTGCGATAATGAAGCGCTGCCCAAGACCTACACCAACCTGACGGCGCAAGCTTACTTTAACGCGGAGCTGAAAACGCTGGGGTTTACCGGGCTTTCGCTGCCCAATACCACCGCCAGCGCGGCGACCTTCCATCTGGGGAAGGGGCATTCGGTGTGGGAGGCCTTCTGTATCCTGTGCTTCCGACTGTATGGCCGGGAGCCGCACATCACCGCCGCAAACACCATAGTGGTGAAGACGCTGACCGGCGATGACCCCATTATTATCAGCAACGCGGTGAACGAGACCGGGGTGCTGCGGTACTGCTCGCTGGAGTACATCACCCGGCGGAGCAGCCCGCTTTCTACCATTGTTTACCGGGATGCGGGCGGGGCCTATTCCCAGCTATACAACAATCCCTTTGGCAACGAGCAGCAGGTGCGGCGCAACCGGTACATCATCCCGGCCGGGGAATACACCGGCAACCCGGCGCTGGACGCCTACCGGCGGGTGATGAAAGGCCAGCTGGGGCTGCACAGCGCCAGGGTAACGGTGCCGGGGCTGCACAACATCGCCCCCGGGCAGGCCATTTATCTGAAATCCACAATAAGCGGCAACCGGCTGATGGCGGCTTATCAAGTGAAGATCATCTACACCGAGAGCGGCTGCCTGACCCGGCTGGTGCTGGCCGACCCGGCCTACATGTAAGGTGGGGGCAAAGGGTAGAGGGTTTGCGGCGGGCGCAGCCCCGGCGGCGAAGCCGCCGAAAGCAGGCGGAGCCTGCTTTGTTCCGCCGAAGGCGGAACGGGCTGCGCCCGATGCTGCGGCTTGCTGGAGCTGGCGGAGGGCGGCAAGCGGAAGGTTTGCGGCCCAACACCCAAATATCGCGGTTGGTTACAAAATGTAATAATTATGCTGAGTTGGGTGCTGCTGGAGCTTTTGGCAGCGGGGAGGCAGAGGGTAAAAATGGGAAGAATGGTGCGAAAAATCCAGAAATTTCGGCGTTTTTGCAACCGGGAAGAGAGAAAATGACGCAAAACCGGCAAAACGCATAAAATGACAAATTGGTTACAATCTCCATCTTGTGGAAGTGGGCGATGGCCGGTACAATGGGCCACAGAAGCCGGGCGGACAGATGTGGAGCATGCCGCCGGGTCTTCACAAACCAAAATGATTTTTACCCAAAGGAGAGTAACCCATGAAAAAAGCATTTGCACTGGCACTGGCTGTGCTGATGGTGTGCACCATGGCGTTTGCGGTTTCCACCGGGAACCAGACTGGCTACCCCGGCGGCACCTCCGCGGCCGATAACACCTACATGCAGTCCATCGTGCCCGGACAGTCTATCGTATTCACCCAGGAAGAGCTGGGCCTGACCGACCAGAACTGGGGCAAGACCAACGGCAGCTTTGACCCCAAGAAGAATACCGTTACCCTGACCGTCCCCGTAGGCAGCGATCTCATCGCCAGCCAGGGCTGGGTACGGACCGATGAGACCACCTACAAGTATGTGGTGACCACCAAGGCCAATGAGACCTCTGTACTGGATAACAATGCCGATATCATCATTTCCGGCGTAAAGGTCACCGTTTACGGTGTTTCCGCTCCGGCGCTGAATGTGAGCTATGTGAAGGATGTAAACGGCGTGACCAACTATACCTATGTTACCAGCTTTGATGAGCTGGCGAGCTTCTCCGCCAAGGAGCCGGGCGACAACTTCTGCCCCATGAACGCCAAGAGCGAGGACCACATCCTGGCCATGTGCTTCGACTACGGCCGCAAGGCTGATGAGGCCGACGCCGTATTTGGCGCGGGCGGACTGAATGTCGCCAACATGGATAAGACCGGTAAGATCCTGTATACTGTAAAGGCCGCCACCGTAGATGGCCAGTACATCACCAGCGGCAGCTGGAACCAGTCCGTCACCGAGGATAACGGCGGCAAGGTCACTGTTTCTGTCCCGCTGAAGGCCGGCGACAAGATCTACTTTGGCACCGTGAATTACACCACCCTTTCCCCCGCCGCCCAGAAGGCGCTGAACGACAACCTAACCAAGGCCGGCGCTTCCATCAAGGCTTCCTACGGCTACGGCGCTGAGCAGGTCATCATCAACCGCCCGGCGGAGATCACCGTGGACGGCATGGCCAAGGGCTACAATGCCTACATGGTACGCGAGGACGGCTCCCTGCAGAACCTGAGCGCCAAGTTTAATGAGGGCACTGGTCTGCTGAGCTTTGGCGGCACCCTGACCGGCCCGGTCATCGTGACCGATAAGGCACTGACCGCGACCACCACCAGCAATAGCGGCAACAGCGGCTCCAATGGCTCCAACAGCAATGGCGGCAGCCAGAATCCTGCCACCGGTGCCAATGACATCGTAGGCGTAGCGGCCGCTCTGGTGGTTATCACCGGCGTTTCCGCCGCCGCCATTTCCCTGAAGAAGGACTAAGACCTTCCTCCCTGCCCCTCTCCACAGGGCAGCCACAGTGCGAGTAAACCCCCGGTCCAATGGCCGGGGGTTTTTGCGTATTGAAAAAGTCTGTTATGGCAGATTCTAAAAGGCTCCCTGAGGCTCCCCTGGGTAGGAGGAGCTGTGACCGACCCGTCATTTTGAAATAATTGCAGCCTGTTCCAAAACGATCCCTCCGGCGCTTCGCGCCGCCTCCCTTTACACAAAGGGGGCTTTGGTTTCTGCGAGACGCCAAAAGTGAGATTAGCCGGCAGGCTGAAGATTTCGGCCCATCGGGGGCGGGGAAGTTCGCGGGGGGAAGGAGGCGGCCCATCGGGGCGGGGAAGTTCGCGGGGGGAAGGGGGCGGCCGCAGGCCGCCCGGCGGAGCCGGGCCAGCGGGCGAAGTCCGCTGAAACCGCCCGCAGGGCGGTTTGGCCTGCGGCCGTATGCTGCGGCTTGCAGGGAACCGCGGAGAGGGCATAGGTAGGGAGACTGTCCCTATTTACGGGGCCTTATTTTGCGATATAGACCCGCTCCTCCGGGGTGCCAGGATTCTGCTGGATGGCGGTGAAGAACAGGGTTTTGTGCACCAGTTGATCCGGGAGGCGGGAATCGTAAACTGTTTCGTAGCTGAAGCGCGGCACCTGATGGAACTGCGTAACGGCGATATAGTCGGACAGGGTAAAGGCGCCGAACAGCAGCACGGCGCAGCCAAAGACAAGACTTAAGCGCACAGCGCGCTTTGCGACCAGCTGGCGGATGATAAGATAGATGCCGGCGATGAGAATAATGCTGCCCAGCGTGGCGTAGATGCTTCCCCAGCTGCTCTCGCTGGGAAAGATGGACAGGGCCGATATGATGATAAACAGTCCAAATGTTATAAACAGAATGCCAATGACTTTCCGCCTGCTGCTTTCTGCTGTGACCTGGCTATATTCCGCCATGGCGATGGCGGTATCTCTTGTTTCCTGATTCATATTCTCGCTTTTCCTTTCTCCATTGATAAGCTCCGGGATGCTGACACCATAAAAATCGGCGAGCACGACCAGCATACCGATATCGGGCATATTGCTGCCGGTTTCCCAGCGGGAGACTGTCCGGCCGGAAACCGCCAGCTTTTCGGCCAGCTGCTCCTGCGTCAATCCCTTTTCCTTACGGAGCGCTTTGAGAAACGCTCCGATCCTGATTTGATCCATGCGGGGTCCTCCTTTCGTCCTGAGTATAGCGCCGGGTGGGTGAGATTAACACGACACAAAGCGAGAAATGCCGTGTTTTTCCGCATTGGGCAAAGCCGTCCGGTCTAAGACGCTATTTTTGTTTCCTATTTTATTTTATCATGGCTGCCGGACCGCCGCAACAAACGGTCATTGCAAAGGGGGCGGATTTGGGGTAAAATAAGGGGGAAAGTATGTGCGGTAAGGCGGCCCGCAGGGCGTTCCGGCGAAGCCGGAACCGGCG
>CDYZ01067126.1_pt1 | contig 77074 bp, 59 predicted proteins | sample 554921 | NCBI WGS metagenome assembly CDYZ01 (sample SAMEA3182058, study PRJEB8094) | gut metagenome | biome: human; feature: gut; material: Stool; isolation source: human stools | place: Canada | collected 2012-11-26 | reverse complement strand
CTGCTGGCAGTCCGGGACGAGTGGTTTTCCGATGATTTGCGGAAGCTGGACGATGATAACGTGTACCGCAAGCTGCAAGGTCACTGGATAATTGAAATGTCGGAAATGATGGCAACCGCCAATGCCAAGAGCATTGAGGAAATCAAGTCTTTTCTAAGCCGACAGAAAGAGGTTTATAAGATACCCTATGAAACCCACCCGGCAGACCGTCCCCGTCAGTGCGTGTTCGGCGGTACTTCCAACGCCCTTGACTTTCTCCCCCTTGACCGTTCCGGCAACCGCCGATTTATCCCGGTCATGGTGTACCCGGAGCAAGCCGAGGTTCACATTTTGGAGGACGAAGCCGCTTCCAGAGCCTATATCAGCCAGATGTGGGCGGAAGCAATGGAGATTTACCGAAGCGGCAGGTACAAGCTGTCATTCAGCCCAGCCATGCAGCGGTATCTCAAAGAACACCAGCGGGATTTTATGCCGGAGGACACCAAAGCCGGGATGATACAGGCTTACCTTGATAAGTACACCGGGGAAACGGTCTGTTCCAAGCAGCTCTACAAGGAAGCCTTAAATCACACCTTTGACGAGCCGAAGCAATGGGAAATCCGGGAAATCAACGAGATAATGAACCAGTGCATTACCGGGTGGAACTACTTTTCCAATCCAAGAATGTTTGCGGAATATGGCAGACAAAAGGGCTGGGAGCGTGAAATCCCGGCAACGGACACCGACAACCCGCCCGAAAAATCTATGGACGGTTTTGTGGAGGTCACGGAGCAGATGGAGCTTCCATTCTGAAAATGACAGCCCGTTGCCGACTTCGTTGCTATCCCGTTGCCGAGCCGGTTGCCGGGGAAAAACCCATAACTGCGGGCTTTTCTCCCCTATGACAACCAAAACAACAGAAAAATAAAAGAAAAGTATAAATAGTAACCACCGCCAGATTGAGATTGTTTGCAAGGTCTTTTGAAGCCCGTTGCCGGACTTCGTTGCCGACACCCTCTGTCTGGCTATTTTCATGTATGGAGGATAACTGCCTATGGCAAAAAACAAAACAGAGATTCATGTGACCACTGTATTTGACGGGGAGCTGGACGCCACCGATGTGTTCGTCAGCCTGATTTCCCAGAAATACGGCAAGACAAATACAAAAGAATATCTTGCTAAAAAGAAAGAATTGAAGTATAATGAAGATGAGGTTCAAAAGAGCCGGATACCGTCTGGATTGTGTGGGTAAATGGCTATGATGAACGAAATGGAATACAGAACAATCGGTTCGGCACTTGCCGGGGGCTATCGTGCAGCGGTCTATTGCAGACTGTCAAAGGACGATGACCTGCAAGGCGAAAGTGCCAGTATCGCAAACCAAGAGTTACTATGTAGAGGGTGGTTTCTCCCACCGAATACATATGACTGCGGCTCATTTGTGGTGAATGAAACAGCAGTTGTAGGAAAGGAGCAGAATAATCCTTATAACCACTGAAAATCAGCACAAAAAGGAGCTAATTCTTATGAAATCTCTATTTGAGGAAATGGGCGGCACTTACCGTCAGGAAGGTGATTATCTCATCCCGAACCTTGCGCTGCCGGATGAACCGGAATACCAGATCGGCAAGTACGGGCGTATGCGCCGCAGCTATCTGAAAGAACATCGTCCTGTCCTCTACGCAAACCTGCTCACATGCGGAGCGCTGCATCGGCACCTTGCCGAGATCGACCAAGCCTGCAACGAGCGTATGGCAATCATCGTTTCCGATATGGCAAGGCAGGAAGATGTGACCGAAGCGCTCAAAGCCGCCGACCAAATGGAATGGGTGCGCCGCATGAACAACATCCGCAGCCGTGCGGAGGAAATCGTACTGACCGAGCTTGTATATGAATGACAAATGCCCGTTATTGGCTGCATGGCCGATAACGGGCATTATCTTTATTCTTTTGGCGCTATAAACTTATATTTACCCTTTCCAAAGCCGCTGACAGGCTCGATCAAATCCGCATTTTTCAGTTTTGTAATGAGATTGCCTGCGGCAGTAACAGAATCCTTTGTGATAGCAGCGATGTCAGATCGGCCAAAGACGCCATCAGCGCCCATATTTGCAAATACCGCTTTCGCCTTTGCAATCGTCCCTTGGCTTGTGTTCAGCCGGTCAATCGCAACCTCAATCGCAACATTTTCGTCCTCAATCGTAACCTTGTTTGCGGTTGCTGCAGTTCCGTAATTCAGATTATAGAGCGTAACTTGAAAAGAACTGGCATCCGAATAGAATTTTGGCTCCAGCTCATCGCGGTAATTGTGAGCGGCACGGTAGGTTTCCGTGATTTTCTTAAAGCCGCTGCCTTGCCGCTCCATATAACCCAGCCGTCCGAAAATATCTGCAAGGACGGGGTTGCGGCGCGTAGAGGAAATGCTGGACAGATCCCGTTCCTGTATTCGCGTACCGTCGGGCATACCACCGGGAGAATAAATGGTAAGGCGGTCATCGTAAATATCAATGTGTACCTCGCTGCCCAATATCAGATAGTCGCGGTGGATCAGCGCATTGACAAGGGCCTCGAAAACGCTTCGTTCGCAGTAATCCGGCATTTCAATGCGGGAGTCAGCGGTTTTCTTCCAGCGTGTTTTCATATTCCGCTTAACAAAGCCGACACCCTCATTGAGCAGAATAATCAGGCTGCCGGAGAATTCCGCACTGTCAAGTGCATCTACCATGCCGCCGCTTTTATCAAGGCCGTTCCAACGTGTGCAGAACAGGCGGGAATGTCGGATGGGAGAATCATCCGCAAGCAAAGCGCCTGCATTGGTCAGCTTGCCGTGTTCGTCCCGCATATCGAAGGAATCGAACAGCTTTTCTTCCATGCTGTTGCCCGTCCAAGCCTTATATCGTTCGCGTAGCTTGGAAAAAGCGTAATCCTTGAAATCATACTCGGAAATTAGCTCGTCATAGGTGCGGTGCATTCCTTTGAGAATCAGCTGATTGAGGACATAGGATGGGGCAATCACGCTTTCATTGCCCATTCGGATATAGGCTTCCATGATACCGTCCGCTTTATAGTAATACGGAGTAGACCGTCCGGACGATACGGACAGGACAAGGATGTCCTTGCCGCTTTCCCGTTCAGGAGCAAGGACAAAACTCGGATAGGGCGTAATCCGCTCTTTGATCAGACGGCTGATCGTCTCTGCGTCGGTCTGCGCATCCGACAAGCCTATCACGTTTCTGTCATCATCAATCCCGAAAAACAGCGTGCCGCCGATGCCGTTTGCAAAGGCGCTGACGCTTTTCAGCCAGCTTTTCGGCTTCTTTACCTCCAGCGCGACCTTGAAATCACATTCGGTCGCTTCTGCGATCCAGCGGTCAATCATCATTCTCACCGTCCTGTCCCTTATTTTTTTCTCTGCTTTTATAGACATTATACTGATTCTTGCACCGGGCGCTGCAAAATGCGGAATTGGCCCGGCTGCCGAGGAATACCTTCTGGCAGTGCTTGCACAGCCGCAGGGGCTTTGCATCGTCCACCAGCATGAAGCTGAACATCATCTGGATGCCCAGCAGCAGCGAATGAAAGTCCCAATAGATGGTGGGCTTCTCCAGCAGTTCGATATGATAAGTAGGCGCAATGCCGCCGAAGGCGGCCATGGCCTTGCGGTAAAGATTTCTTGTATCCTCGTCAATGCTGTCGTAGTCGTTATAGTACAAAACGGAGGTGGTCAGCGTGAACGCCCAATCCTTGAACTGCTGTGTTACCCAGTCATAAGGTTCGGCATACTCCCGCTGGAAGCTCATGTTCTTCGCCATCGGCTCATCCATGAAGGTCATCGTCAGAGCAATCATCATATTATCCCCGGAAACATTCCAACTGGATTCCACACCCTTTTTCACCACATCCAATTTATCGAAGGGATAGAATAGAGCAAGATAATCCTCTGTCGCCATGCTTTCTTCCTTGATGAAGTGATTCTTCGGCAGATAGACTGCCTCATAGTCCATAAATGACGGCGTGGTGGGCAGTGCCGTCATCAGCCCCAACAGACCGTAGTGGGTCACAAAAGTCAGAATTGCCTTTTCCACCTCGTCCTCCGGACTGCGGTTCATCATCAGCATCCCCACATTCAGTGCCTCCAGCACCATCTCGGAGGACTCCTTCAGCGGGTTATAGATGTCGGGCTTTGCCGTCTTTTCCGGTGTGATATAGCGTTTTCCGTCCTTGCCGGTCTTGATCTCATAGCGGTCATACCGCACCCAATGGGAACGGGACTGTGCAAACAGATTGTTCATGACGCTGTTCCTCTCAAATCGTAATCTATCTATATATTAACCATATTACCATTGTATCAACCGTCCTTGGTATCGTCAAGGACGGCTTTCTTTTTTCTCGGCTTTGTTTTGTTCTCCCGGCGGATCACGGCATCTTTGCCCATGGTTTGCAGCAGCGCTTCATATTCCTCTACGAACTCGCGCTCCCGCAGGGTAAGGCCATGATCGTTTTCCAGCTTTTCGCTCAGATGCTCATACATCCGCTTTTGCAGCTTTTTCTGAATGGTCATCCGCAGCTTTCGGATATTCCGGTCGGACTGCCCGCGGAGGGTAGCAAGCCGTGCGGTGCTGTATTGCTTGACAAACAGGTAGTACAGCACCTCCTTCTGCTCATCACTGAGGGTGAAAAAGAGCTTGGAGAGAAAACTGTTTGCTGTCAGCTCATGCAGCTCGTAGGGACAGGAGAAGATGATGTCAAGAAAATTTCCCTGACAGAGCTGACGGAACCTCGGCAGATTCATCCAGAGGGGAGCAATCTTCGGATCAGGCACAGCCTGAAACTCCAACGGAACATCCCCGCGCAGGTTTTCGTGGTCACGCTCTCGGCGTTCCCGATTTCTGTCCAGCTTGTTCCACTCGTCTACCACAGTCAGAAAATCGGATTCCGTCCGGGCTGCTTCCTCCAGCCGCCGCAGAGCCTCTGCACGAATTTCCCGCTTGAGCCGTTTTTCGCTGGTGGGTGCGGCTTCCTCTTCCTCGTCCTCCAGCTCGGCATGATAGTCTCTGGGATGCTCGTCCTGCTCCAGCTCGCTTTCCAGCTCCAGCGTGCGTTCCTCTGCAAGCGCTTCCTCCAGTGTCTCGTCCTCCGGCGCACCGTCAGAGGAATCCTCCCAATCGGCAAAGCCGTCCGCATCCATTTCAAGGCCGGTTTTCTCTATTTGCTCCTCGGCATCTTTTTCCTCCTCGGAAAAATCATCATCCCACAGCAGTTCATCCTCCCATGGCTCCACGACAGCTTCACCTCCCCGAAAAAATATTTTTCTTTTTTTCAAAAACAGTTCCGGTTTACACCCCGTATTTCTCCTATTAGTAGAGAAAGTAATCTTAGCACAAGTTACACAGGTTACTTTCCGAGCCATCAGCGAAGAAAAGGAGGATATGGAGCATGGAAAAGCAACCGAAAGACACGGTTGGCTTACAGCCAACGGAACCAAACACATTATATCAAAAACCAACCAATCACGCAAGGAGGATGCCTATGGAGCAGAACAAACGAGAACAGTTTATCATCCGCCGCATCGGCGGCACCACCTACAAGGTCAGAGTCGTGTTCAACGAAAGTGGCGGCGAGACCATGGAGGATAAAATTTTGCGGATTGTACGCAATGATATGGTTACAAACGACGGAACCTATGGTATAATGGAGACACCACAAATGAGCCGACAGTCTGAAAGGAGCGCATCATGAGCGTGAAACAGACTGAAAGCAAAATTACCGCTCTCTATGAGCGGCTGTCCCGCGACGATGACAACGCCGGGGATAGCAATTCCATCGTGAATCAGAAAAAATACCTCGAAAGCTATGCCCAGCAGAAAGGCTACACCAACTGCCGACACTATACGGACGACGGCTGGAGCGGCGGTAATTTCGAGCGCCCGGCATGGAAGCAGCTCATCGCAGATATTGAGGCAGGCAAAGTCGCCCATGTGATCGTCAAGGATATGAGCCGGGCGGGGCGTGACTATCTGCAAACCGGATTTTACACGGAGGTATTCTTCCGACAGCACGGCGTCCACTTTGTGGCCATCGCCAACAGCGTGGACAGCGATGACCAGAACAGCAACGAGTTTGCCCCCTTCCTCAACATCATGAACGAGTGGTATCTGCGCGACCTGAGCCGCAAGCAGAAAACCGCCATCCGCGTCAAGGGAGAATCCGGCAAGCCCACCACCAACTGTGCCATTTACGGTTACAAGAAAGACCCGGAGAACAAATACCATTGGCTGATCGACGAGGAAGCTGCCGCCGTGGTGCGCCGCATTTTCCGATTGACCATCGAGGGCAAAGGACCCTACGATATTGCCCGTATTCTCTTTGAGGATAAGGTGGAGACGCCCGCCGTGTACTTCGGCAAGCAGGGCAAGGGCATCTGGAAAAGCAAGGAGGAATTTTCCAACCCCTATAACTGGAGTGGCTATGTCGTGGGGCAGATTCTCACCAAGCCGGAGTATATGGGGCATACGGTGAATTTCCGCTCCCACAAGCAGTCCTACAAGGACAAAAACGCCGTGATGAATCCCAGGGAGGACTGGCTGATCTTTGAGGATACCCACGAGGCTATTGTGGACAGGGAAACATGGGAGCTTGCACAAAAGCTCCGCAAGACGCCCAAGCGCATCGACACGCTGGGTGAAGCGAATCCGCTGACTGGTCTTTTGTACTGCGCCGATTGCGGAGAAAAGATGTATAACCATCGCTCCAAAGGCGGCACGGAGAATAATCCCTATCCCTCCGACTTCTTCGATTGTTCCTCCTATACGCTGGCGCATCAGAAACGGACAAGTGCCTGTTTTGGTCACTACATCTCCACCAAGGCCCTGCGCACACTGATTCTGGACACCATCCGCACGGTCAGCACCTTTGCGATTTCCAATCAGGAGGTGTTTATGGAAAAGGTGCGCTCTGCCTCCCAGCTCCGGCAGACGGAAGCGGCCAAGGATGCCAAGCGGAAGCTGAGCAAGGACAAGAAACGCATTGCCGAGCTGGACACCATCATCAAAAAGCTCTATGAATCCTTTGCTGTCGGGCGCATTACCGATGAGCGCTTTGACAGTCTGCTGGCAGATTACGAAGCCGAGCAGAAAGCGCTGCAAGCCTCTGTCACAGAGGCGGAAGAAAGGCTGTCCGCTTTCACAGAGGACACCGCCCGTGTGGAGCAGTTTCTGGAGCTGGCAAGGAAGTACACCGATTTTTCCGAGCTGACCACGCCCATGATCAACGAATTTATTGAGAAAATCATCGTCCACGCCCCAGAGCGCATCGACGGCGACCGGGTGCAGGAGGTAGAAATTCACCTTCGCTTTATCGGGCAGTTCGAGTTACCCGCACCGGAGCTGACCGTGGAAGAAATCAAGCGGCAGGAACAGCTCAAGCGGCACCGCATCAAAAGCCGGGAGCGGTATCAGAAAATCAAGGCTGGAGAACACGCTGTCGGTCAGCCCTTCACGCTGACCTGCAAGTGCTGCGGGCAGGAATTTGCATCCAAGCGGACAAATACCCTGTTTTGCGGCCCCAACTGCCGTACAAAATTTTACCGGCAGGAGGCGGCGGAGAGCCGCAGCCGGGCGTGTATCTGCGAAAGCTGCGGCAAGGAGTTTATCACAACGAGGTCAGATGTGAAATATTGCAGTGACGATTGTCGGTATGCAGCACAGATCAAGCGGCAGAGCGCACGAAAGAAAGCCTTGCGAGAAGCTAAGAACGAGAAAGAAACGAAAACAGCATAAGAAAAGACGCAGACGGCGGCTTGCCCCAGATCGGGCAGGCCGCCGTTTTTGCGCAGAAATGGAGGTATCATGCGTATTTTTGAAATCGTAAAAGAAAATGTCAATCTGCGGGAGGCGGCAGAACTGTATGGGATCGATGTGAACCGATACGGCAAAGCCCTCTGCCCCTTTCACAACGACCGGAACCCCAGCCTGTATGTGGCGGACGATCACTATTATTGCTTCGCCTGTGGGGAGCACGGAGACGTAATCGACTTTGTAGGCAAGCTGTTTCAGCTTTCGCCCTATGATGCGGCGCGGAAGCTGATGGCAGATTTTCATCTCAGCCCGGACAAGCCGCCCAGCGCAGCGGCGCTCCACGCAAAACGCATCCGAACAGAAGCACAGCAGCTCATGGAAAACGAGCGGCTGTGCTTTTCTGTTCTGTCGGATTACGCCCGTGTGCTGCGGGATTGGAAGGTGCGGTATGCGCCGCAATCTCCTGACGTGCCTGTTCACGCACGGTTCATGGAAGCCTGTCACAAGCTCGACGAAACGGAATACTATCTGGATATTCTGTGCGTCGGGGATTCCCACGAACGCGCCAAAGTCGTGCAGCAGCAGATGGCAGACGGCAAACTGGACAGGCTACGACGGAGATTAGAGAAAATTCACAAGGAGGAATTGGAAGATGGATATGACACCGCAGGCGTGGCCTGACTGGTACGACGGCAGACACATCAATGAGGTGCTGTTCTGCCAACAGTTTCTGGAGAAGCACCCCATGAAATGTGTGCGCGGGCGGCTGTTCACGGTAGACGGGCTGATTGAGGACGAGGGACAGATCGGCAATCTTATTCTGGAGGAAATCTCCGGCGTGCTGACCTCCGGCCTGTCCAAAGTCGTGACAAATCTGCTGGCCAGCATCAAGCTGCAAGCGTATTCGCCGCCGCTGCCCATTGAGACGGACCGCATCCATGTTGCCAACGGAACGTATTTCATGGACGGCAGCTTTACCGCCGACAAGAGCTACTGCAACAACCGGCTGACCGTCGCTTATAATCCAAACGCACCCGCCCCGAAAAAGTGGCTGCAATTCCTTTCCGAGCTGCTGCAACCGGAGGATATTCCCACCTTGCAGGAGTTTTTGGGTTACTGCCTGCTGCCGACCACCAAGGGGCAGAAAATGCTCATGCTCATCGGTAAGGGCGGCGAAGGCAAAAGCCGCATCGGGCTGGTCATGCGCTCGCTGCTGGGCGACAGCATGAATACCACCAGCATCCAGAAGGTGGAGAGCAACCGGTTCAGCCGTGCGGATTTGGAAAACAAGCTCCTGATGGTAGATGACGATATGGATAGCCTTGCAAGTATGCAGCGTGCTGTTGGCGGTCTTATTCAAGCTGTGTACGAACCCGGAGGACGAGACGCAGCCCTGATCTGCAACGAGGAGGGCAAGCTGCTGGGGCTGCCGCTGAACCGGGCGCTGCGGGATGAGAATGGAGAAATCTATGATGCCATCGCGGGGACATTCTTCATTTGCGGCGCACCGGCAGACAGCGAGAACTTCGCGTCTCTGACGGACGAGCAGGTTGATTACTGGCTGAAGCGCTTCGCCAAGCCGGAGTTCTTCGTCAGAGTCAACGGTCAGATCATCTGCGTCCCGGTGGAAGACCCGGGGCTGTAAAAGCAGAACATTACCCCGGTAGGGCGATATGCCTTACCGGGGCAGTGTTTTCGCGTTCTTTTAGCCTCTTTTGGGTGTGGGGAAGCTTCGTATTCGCCATCAGCTTCCCTCGCAACTACAGAAAAAGTTGCCCCGTATACTCACAAGAACAACATGCAGTCTGACCCGCTTAACAAGCACCTTGTGCTTAATACGGGCCATCCTTTTTCTGTTCTTGTTCGGTCAGCTGGACAAGAACACCTCGAAGGGGATAAATCTTATAAAAAGTATATGCATGGACATTTTACCCCTGGAGGCTTTTGCCCTTAAGTCAGAAACACCTATTCAACATTGTGCTGATCGCGGCTTTCAGTGTCTGCAGCGCATCATCATTTAAAATCTGGCGCATGGCATGCTCTGTCAGCAGAGACTTTAACTCCAGCAATGTAGGCTCATAATCACGTCCTTTTTTGATAATGCCTTTGCAAAATGCGGGGATGTCGTATTTACGGTTAACAGACGACCATCTGACAAGAGATGCGCTTTTTCCACATAGCCCTTCGACAGACGATTTGCTTGTATACGGGGAAGCCCACATCTTCTGATAAGTCATCAGGGAGATGTTCCAAGTCTGCCTGTTCTGCGTAATACGCCGTACTATCTCATCTACTGCGTCAGAGTGATCTTGAAAAAATCTTGCATACCCGCCCCTTTGCAAAACAGAACCTCGACGATAGCTATACAGGCGCTCCTTCTGAATAGTGAGGCAGTCGTCAGCTGCCGACCAGAGCAGCATATTGAGCCGGATCAACGGGAGATCATCGTCCGCAATAAAGTCAGTGGCAAGTACGTATTCCCACTCTGTAGCCTCTTCTTGGGACGCAATGGAGCGACCAAGGGTAATGGATAGGTATGTCCATGCTTCCCTGCAATGTGTATCATCTACGGTCAAGACCTGCATGATATTTTTGAGAAAACGTATCGCCGCAATGCGTTGAGCGGCAGTCGCTTTGTGGAATTTGCTGAGTGCAGACAAAAGTGTATCGGCCGTAATTTCGGTTGGCAGCCTGCCGCCATATCGCACATCGGCGAAAATGCAGAGAGCCAAAAATGGATTTGCGTATATGCCGCATTCATCCAGCATGGCGCTTATATAGCTGTAAGGCACATCAACCCTGCGGCCACTCATCACATGTGTATATTCATTTACAGAGGTTTGGAGCAATGCCGCTATGGAGTCACTATCGTATGCATAATCTTCATCATCGGTGGTAAGAAGATACTCTTTTGCCTCCCCCATCAGCCTCCTTGCAATGGAAGTCAAAGCGCGCTTAAGTCCTGCTTGATATGGCTTTTCTGCAAGAGTCCATAATCCGTCTATCTGCGACCTCAGGTGCTTACTGTCCTTAAAACGATCATATTGCCACATGTAGTATTTTTGCCGAAAATGGGCATTGGCATCTTCGATCATCTCATCTGTCCTGATGAAACTGACATAACGGCGAAATATGACTTCCACAAAAAAGCGGCAATCCTCTTCGCTCATAGAGGCCAGATACTGCAGGGCGGCAGGATCATCCTTGCCGAGAATGTCAGCTATTGCGGACTTATACGTTTGCGGAGGGGCATCATCTTCGGCATAGGCAAATGTTACCTCTGACTGAATATTGCCTATGGCGCTGGCAACTGTTGTGGAAGAAGTGCCGCCAGCTCGCGCACGCTCTATGGCTTTTTCATGCAAGGCTTCCGAAAGGAACCGATAGGCATCGCGCATTTCCGACGGGGCATCATCGTACAGTGTTGGGTGTTTGCCTTCCACCAGATATGCTTTTCGTCCTGCCAGGTATTCACCGTGTGTGGATACATAGTCCTGGTATTGCAGGGAGCAAAGCACATCCTAATCACAGAGAAGCGGGATCAGTATATCTCTCTTGTCAAGCACACTGGGGCTGTGCGTACTACATTCGGCAATCAAGGCAGTTTTGCAGATGAACCTGGATTCATCGTGAGCAGACTTGCTGCCCAGCATATTCAGAATTTCGGATTGAATTTCAGCTCGATATGCATCTATTTCCTTGTGAAGCTGGGAAGTAGATGCTTTTTCAGAAAGGAAAGTACAGTTCCCTTTTGGGGGAAAGCCTTGCCCAATAGGACGTATGTTGTCGAGCAGAATTGAAAAGTCCATCACAAACAACCTCCCCAAAAATTCTTGAAGAAAAACGGGTAAAAACAGGGCAAAACCTTATGACTAAAGGAGTTCTGCGGTTTTAAGATAGCGTTTTTACACCTGCCAACTGGTCAGCGAAGGTGGGCTATTGATGGTAGGATACCTCCTGCAAGGTGCACTTTGACAAAAATAAGCAGGAGGTAAAAATGGAAATTATTCGCGTTTTAACAGACTCAGGTCAGCCCGTCTTCCTCACCGAGGAAAATGGCCGATACGTCCCGATTCCAGACGATTTCTGGCGGCGAAAGATACCCAATTACCGGTATTTTACAGAAAACGGCCGGCAAAAACAGCAGAAAAAATTATTGAAAACTGCTGATGTAAAAACCGTCTGCGCAGAAGCGGATCAGCCACCGGCATGGCGGAAAATTCACAACGATGACGGCAAGCACCCGCCAACAGCGACGGACTGTCGCCAGAGGGTGGAAGCCCTGATGTCGCTGCTGGACGTGTTCCCCACACCAGAGGCCGGTGCGATGCTGTTGGCAACAGTGCTGATGGGCCTGCGTGCCGCAGACCTGAAGCAGTGCGAGCCATCTTTGCGGCCCTGCGTGGCCTTCCGTGGGCCTCCGCAGCTGGAGCCAACGATGAGGCGTCTGTTCAAACATATTTTACCGCGGAAACAGTGGGATGACAAGCGCTTTTCAATTCGGCGGGAGCGGGTAGTCGACCTGAACGATGCTGTCAGCTTGGTGGACATTTCGCGGATCAAGATCCGGGTGAACAAGTTGAAATCCATCTGGCTTCCACTTCCGCCAAAGAACACCGTGCTGCTGATTCTGCACGGCCGGGATACCACCTGGGGCAAGCTCAGCGATGACCTGTCCCAGGTCGGGGTGGTGTTCGTGAACGGCGTCCTGTCTGCCAACGGCTGGGGCGCGGCAAGCGTTCCGACATACAGCCTGACTGCCTGGGACGACGATCTTCTTGAGAAAGTCATCGCCAAATCACCGCAGGCGGCGTGGCTTTTGGGCTGGTGGTGGGGGACAAGCAGAGATGACTGGGCGCAGGATGTTATCCGCCGTGCTCATGTTCAGCTCGGAAACCCGGGTGGTCGCTTCCGCACCTTTGCCTACGAGCCAAAAGCTCTCTGCCGGGCGGTGGCCTATCAGGCGCTGCTGGACTTCGTGGCGCTGACCGGTGATCGCCAATGGCTGCCGCCTGATGTGGCGGATGGCTACCGGCAACGCCTACGGGATATCTTTGACCCAGTTTCGCTACCTCCCCCAACGGCACCCCGCCGGGCTGAGGACGCGAGCGCGTACCTTGAAATCTTACGGAAGTTTACCACGGAGCGTGCGGAGCTGATAGCCCCACTGGAGCAGCCTTATGTCCGCCCTCAGCGCGGTAAGATCGCGGCTGCGTGGCGCTGTATCAGCGGGGAAGAATATCTGGTTATGGAAGAATCGGTTTGGGCAGCATGGTATGCCAAAGCGGTCAAGGCTGACAACACCATTGATGCCGCGTTTCTCCAAAAGCCGAGGTGGGAACTCGAGCTGCAGAAGGTCCTGGGAACAACAGGTGTCATCAAGATGCCCAACACAGGGTATCGTTACCGCTACGACCTGCTGGCAAACGGCACCCGTGACACGACTTATGTGGTGGCTACACCGGCCAGGCTGATGCAGGAAACCGGGCAAGAGGCGGGGCAAAACGCCTCGCCCTCGGCAAAGCCAATTGCCGGAGCTCTTGCCGGAAACAATGCGAAAAACACGAACGATTTACGCGAGAAAGGCGGTGAATAACAATAAAAAACGAGGAATACACGCATGATGCGGCGGAAATGGAAACGACGCAAACCGCGGCAAACGGGGTAGTACCCCTTGCGGGAAATGATGCCATACATCCTTGCAGCGATTTGGCCGAGGCTGGGCAGCTGCCGCAGTCGCTACGATCTGCACCTCTGCGCCGCAGGCAGACAGAACTGCCAGAGCCCTTCAACGGACTTACTGCCGCGCAGACCGCCTTCATCGCTGATCGGGTCGCGTACTACATTGAAGAGCTGTGCCGTCAGCGCGGCGCGTCTGTCGACTTCGACTACTGGCGGAAGATCACGAAGAGTGTTCTTAAAGGTATCACTGACCGCAAGCCGCTTGTGTGCCCGGCACGGGCTGGTTCAGGAAAATCAACGTGGATTTCGGCGTTCCTGCTGGCGGCCTGTGAGCTGCGCTTGAACAATGACCCGCTGGCCGATGTGTTCAGCGTGTTGCTGGTGCTGCAAAAAATCGAGTCACTGAACGGTATCCGTGACACTGTTGCTGCCTGCTTTCCGAATGCGCCGGAAACGCTGGTCGTCCCCTTGCAGGGGTGGACAGCTGCCAGCCAGAAAGCCGGTTTCTGCAAGAACAAACAAGTCACATCCTTTGACCAGTGCCGGAAGGATAATTGCCCTTATGCCGCCTCGTGCGATGTGCTGCGTTTCGGTCAGCTGGCTGGGCAGGCGTTCGTACTGGGTGTCTCTCAGGCGCGGTTCGACCTCTTGCGGAAGGGCAATGCGCTGGACGGCCTTCTCTACCAGGACGAGAATGCCCACCCGCGCATCCTGATTTTCGATGAAAAATTTGAGTTTGCGCCCATCTACCGACTGACGCAGACCACATTGGACGCGGCCTCCAGCCAGCTGGAGCGGCTGATCACCCAACGCGACCTGAAGGATCGCCGGGTATTTGAGAAGCAACGGTGGACAACAACACTTTTGCGGCGCCCGTTCTCGCTGCTGCGGGAACGCACCTGCATCGAGTTAGACGAGACGACCAAAGCCAAGGCCGATATACCGTACGGACTTTGCAGCATGGCTGATGCGGACAGCACCGAGAAGGAGCGCTTTGGCCAGTTCCGGGACTACCTGAACGGGTCAGGCAGAGCCTTTCGGACACCGGCACTATCGGAGGCCGTCGAGGTTATCGACCGCCTGTATCGTGGTGAGTGCCTGTTCACGAAGCTGGGGGCGTTCACGATCCTCGGCGCGGACGAGCCGCAAATCAGCTTCGGTGATAGCTTGACGCTGGTGTTCGACGCCACCGCCCAAGTGGACGGTGATTACCAGTATTTGGATGCAGAGATGCTGCCGCAATCCAAGCCCCGCCATATGGAGAAGCTTTGCCTGCATGTGTACACCACCGCCGACATGAATGTGTCCCGGCTGGCCATGCGGAAGAGCTGGAAGCTGCCTGGCTTCTGTGCCCTGACGGAGGACATCCTGCGACGCTACGAGGGTAAAATGTTCCTGACCACCTACAAAGACCTGGCCGCGGAAATTCCAAAGCTCCTTGACCCGCAGGCGTTGAGCCGCCTGCTGCTGGATGGGGAAACATGTCCGTATTTCGGCGGCACCAACGGCTCAAATGAATTTAACACCGCCTCGTTGGTGATGCTGCTGGGCTATCCGCGTTTGTCCCCTCAGACATATCTGGAACGCGCCTTTGTGTATTGGGAGCGCTCTGGGATTCGGGAGCAGGTTCAGGAACAGATGGCCCAGTGGTCGCCGCTGAATGTGCAGCAGCGACCTGACCTCCACGCGCAGTTGCCGCTGACGATGGAGTATGAGGTTAGGCACTTGGCTGCACGGTTGGAGCAGGAGATTTACCGCTGCCAGCTGCGAAATGCGGTCTGCGATGAGGCTGTCCACGTGTTTCTGTTCGCTCCGTCACAGGAATTGCTGCACCGCCTCGCCGAACGGTTTCAGGGTGCGAAGCTGTGGTATGAAGACCGGATACCGGCCTGCATCGCCAGAGCGAAGGCCACTGCCAAGCAGTACGACGGCAATCCCACTGTCTATGCCCGTTTCGTGGCGTGGTTGAGCGGCTGGGATAGGGCGCCGACACCGCTGGACAGTATCCTGCGCGACGCAGAAATCGGTACGGAGAGCTGGAAAAAGCTGCGAAAAAGTGAGCGCTTTGCGCCGCTGCTGGCACAGTATGGTGCAGAGATGACCGGTCGTGGTCGGAACGTGAAAATAGAAGAAAAGTCGCAAAAATGCGCGTAAGGAGGATATCATGAATCACAACGACAACAGCACAAACTACAGTACCATCACCAACTTCGATAACCTTCCCCTGGCACTGACCGTACTGGAGGCCGGACAGGTGCTGCGGGTTGGCCGCAGCGTGACCTACGAGCTCGTCCGCTCTGGACAGCTTCGGAGTGTCCGAATCGGGAGAAGTATCCGAATTCCTCGCGACGCGCTGGTCGAGTACCTGCAGCTCGCAAGCTGACGGGGTGGGGGACACACCCTACCCTTACCAAACACATGACTTTGGAGGGAGAATATGGCAAACAACAAAAGAGCTGCCCACGGCAGCGGCACGATTCGGAAGAAGACCGTCACACGGAATGGTCAGACTTACGCATATTGGGAAGCGCGCATCACTACGGGCTACGATGCTGGAACCGGTCGGCAGAAGCAGCGTTCTGTTACCGGCAAGACGCAAAAAGAGGTGCGGGAAAAGCTGCAAGCGCTGGCCGTGGAGGTCAACAGCGGTACATATCAGGAGCCGTGCCGGATGACGCTGGGAGAGTGGCTGGACATCTGGGTGGAAAACTACCTGAGTGCCTGCAAGCCGCGCACACGGCAGATTTACGAGAGCGACATTCGGGTACATATCAAGCCCGTACTGGGGGCAGTCAGGATGGAAAATCTCCTGCCCCACACCGTGCAGACCTTTTATAACGCGCTGGCGTCGGATAAGCCTGACAAACCCGGCCTGTCGGCAAAGACCATCAAGAACATCCACGGCGTACTGCATCAGGCGCTGAAGCAGGCGGTTCTCAATGGCTATATTCGAACAAATCCATCCGATGCCTGCACCTTGCCGCGAGGGCAAAAAGCAGAGATTAAGCCGCTGGATGAGGATGATGTGGCTGCTTTTATCCGGATCATTCAGGGACATCCCTTTGAGGATCTCTTTCTGACCACGCTGTTCCTTGGCCTGCGGGAGGGCGAGGCACTGGGACTGACCTGGGATTGTATAGACCTTGACAACGGCGTGATCACCGTGAACAAGCAGCTCCAGCTTCATCAGGAAAAGGGTCTTGCGGCCTATGCGCTGGTTCCCACCAAGAATAGTCGCAGCCGCACATTGGTGGCGTCTCCTACGGTGGTCGCCCACCTGCGTCATCGCAAGGCGGAACAGGCACAGCAGCGTCTCATGGCAGGCTGCGCTTGGGAGGACAACGATTTGGTGTTCACCGATGCCCTGGGGCATCACCTGACAAAGCCGACAGTCTACCGCCACTATAAGAAAGCGGTCGCGGCGATTGGCCGTCCGGACGCCCGTTACCACGATCTGCGCCACAGTTATGCCGTAGCCGCCATCAGCTCCGGCATCGACATCAAGACGGTACAGGGCAACCTCGGTCATGCCACGGCTGCCTTCACGTTGGATGTCTATGGCCACGTGACCGATCGCATGAAGCGTGAGAGTGCCGATAAAATGGAGGATTTTATCCGCCGTGTTTCACAGGGATGAGCGTCACAGCAACTTCTTTGTTGCGCAGAGCGGTGAAATCGGGTATAATAGGAAAAAACGTGGAAGGAGGCAGGCCATGCGGACACTGTATCACGGCAGCCGGGTGACGGTCGAACAGCCGGAAATACGCATTCAGAAGTTCCACAAGGACTTCTATTGGGGCTTTTACTGCACAGAATATGAGGCACAGGCTGTCCGCTGGGCCACGCGGTTCGGCAGCGGTATCGTGAACGTCTACCGGTTCGAAGAACAGCCGGGACTGTCGATCAAGCGCTTCCCTGAGATGAGCGATGAGTGGCTGGACTTCATCGTGGCCTGCCGCAGCGGTGTACCCCACAACTACGACATTGTGGAAGGGCCGATGGCCGACGATACCATCTTCAACTATGTGCAGAGCTATACAGATGGCGAGATCAGCCGCGCCGCCTTCTGGGAGCTGGCGCGGTTCAAGCATCCCACCCATCAGATCAGCTTCCATACCGCCAGAGCGTTGGCGGCGCTGACCTTCGAGAGGAGTTATGAGGTACATGTGTGAACGAAACCACAGCGGACTGTTCTTCACCTGTGCTTTGGTGGAGCAGCTGGGCCGTGACCTGAAGCTGAAACGCTGCGACGTGGTAAAGGCGTTGGGCTTACAGGGCGTGCAGATGATCCTGGGCCATGCCGATGTGTTCCACTGCGAGCCTATCGAGAAGGTGTCCGACGATATGCAGCAGCACTTTGCTCTGCCCCACGGCCAGTTCGATAACGTGGCAGCGGCCAGATACGCCGTGCCGGATGTGTGGGCAATGGGCAAGGTATACGCTCGCCTGATCGAGGATGTGTCCGGGCAGGATGATGTGGCAGAAATGCTGGTGGCTGTATATACCTCGTGGATCGATGAAAAGCTCTGCGATTATAACTCCTCGTTCTACTATCAATCCCGTGACTACATCGCGGAATGTTACCGCACAGGTCACGTGATCGATGCATGAAAATGGGCCTCTGATGTCAGCGCATCAGAGGCCTTTTTCATCGCTAAAGGGAAAAAATAAGGGAAAACAGAAAATCCGGACAAAAAAAACCTCGTAACCGGCATGGTTACGAGGTTTTCATCTGGAGGTGACACCCGGATTTGAACCGGGGAATGAGGGTTTTGCAGACCCTTGCCTTACCACTTGGCTATGTCACCGAACCATCAGTCCGTTAGTCAGTATACTATACCGACGGGCGTTTGTCAAGCACGAAACTGCATTTCCTGCCCATTTCTTTTGCCGTCCCGCCGCAGAAAAAACGGCGTCCTGCGGAACGCAGGACGCCGCGTATCGCGCTTACCGCAGCTCCGGCAGCACCGCCAGCAGCACCAGCGGTTCCGCGCCGTCGTTGTCGATGCCGTGGCTGTGCCCCTCCGGACAGTAGTGGGTCATACCGGCCCGCAGCGCCACGTCCTGCCCATCGTCATGGCACACGCCGCTGCCGGACAGCACGTGGATGATCTCACAGTTGCCCTCGTGGGTGTGCAGCCCGATGGATGAGCCCGCCGGCAGCGTCAGCGACAGGATGCGGCCCATGCCGTCCTGCACCGCCGTGCGCACCTGGGCCTCCCCCGCGCCGCCCTTGAAATGGGGCACCACCTGGGCCTCCGGCTTGTTAAAATCCAGTATCATGGCGCCCTCCTCAGCCGCGGCTCTGCCGCATTTTCTCATTGATGGCCTTGCCGGTGGGCGTTACCGCCAGACCGCCCAGCGCCGTCTCACGGAACTCCACGGGCATCCTGCGGCCCACCTCGCCCATGGCGTCGATGACCTCGTCCACAGGGATACGGCTGGTGATGCCCGCCATGGCCATGTCCGCCACGCTGACGGCATTGACTGCGCCGATGACGTTCCGCTTCACGCAGGGCACCTCTACCAGACCCGCCACGGGATCGCAGACCAGCCCCATCAGGTTCTTCAGCGCCATGGCCACAGCGTGGCCAATCTGCTGGCCGGTGCCGCCCCGCAGGGCTACCAATGCACCGGCCGCCATGGCGGACGCGGTGCCGATCTCCGCCTGACAGCCGCCGGACGCGCCGGCGATGCAGGCGCGGCGGGCGATGATCGCCCCGATGCCGCTGGCTACATACAGCGCCTCCAGCAGCTGGTGCTGGCTGATCTCCTCATACTTGCACAGGGGCAGCAGCACCGCCGGCAGCACGCCGCAGGCTCCCGCCGTGGGAGCCGCTACGATGCGGCACATGCAGGCGTTGGACTCCGCCATGGACAGCGCCTCGGCGATGACCTCGCTGACGTAGCCGCCGGACATAGCCTCGCCGCGGAAGCAGTACTGCCGCATCTTCATGCCGTCGCCGCCTACCAGACCGCTGACGCTGCGCCGCCGTCCGGTGTAGTTGTCGGCGGCGTCCGCCATGGCCTGCCACGTCAGCAGCATCTTGGCCATGGACTGGTTCCGCGACACCTGGCGGTCGTCCATGTCGGCCTCCAGCACGATCTCCCAGAAGGGCTTGCCCTCCTGCTCCATATGCTCAAAGATCTCCTTCATCGAATCCAGAGACATCTTCATCCTCCTCCTTGTCGTAGTAGGTTATGGAAAGGATACCCGGCAGCTCCGACAGGAACGCCACCTGGTGGGGCTTGAGGTGCTGGTCCGTCTCGATGACCATCAGCGCGTCGCCGCCCCGTTTGTGGCGGTACAGGCTCATGTTGGCCACGTTGACCCGCAGCTGGCTGAGGATGGAGGTGACGGCGGCCACGGTGCCGCTGGCATCCTCGTTGCGGATGACCAGCGTGTTGTACATGCCGGTGAAGTTCACGTCGATGCCGTCCAGCTTATTGACCATGATGCGCCCGCCGCCCAGAGACGACGCCTGCATCACCAGATCCTTGCCGTCGGCGGACCAGGCCTCGATGACGGCGGTGTTGGGGTGAGCGTCCCGCAGCTCGATCTCATCAATGGTGTAGGTGAGGCCCGCCTTTTTGGCCTCGTCAAAGGCGAAGGGCAGCCGCTCGTCATCCGGCTTCATCCCCAGCAGACCGCCCACCAGCGCGCGGTCAGTGCCGTGGCCCGCGCCGGTCTCGGCGAAGGAGCCGTACAGGTGGATGGCGGCCTTTACCGGCGGCGTACCCAGCAGGGCGCGGGCAATGAAGCCGATGCGGGCGGCACCCGCTGTATGGGAACTGGACGGCCCGATCATCACGGGGCCCAAAATGTCGAAAATATCCAGCATGGGAAAAGCTCCTTTCGTGGGATAAAGCGCTGAGATTTCCCCCTATCATAGCACACATCCCACGGTAAAGCGAGAGGGAAAACAAATATTTTCTGCATGATACGGCGTGTCCTCCCCGCCGCTCCGGCGGGAGGGGAGGGATCGGCGGCCCCTGCGCACCGGCGCTGGCGGTCCGCAGGGGAGGGGGAAAAGAAACTTCTTCATCATGAACTGCGTTTGCCGCATTTTCCGGCGGAAAACAGCAAAAAACCCGCTTGCCACGTCCGCGTCGCCGTGCTATCATACGGGTGACATAACAGTGGAAAGGAAATGGAAATATATGGAACTCACGCCGTTGAAGCTGCATCCTGCGTACAAGGAGTACCTCTGGGGCGGACACCGCCTGCGGGCGGCCTATCACAAGGAGGACGCGCCGGAGATCACGGCGGAGAGCTGGGAGCTGGCCCAGCGGCCGGAGGGTGTGTCCGTGGTGGAGGGCGGCACGCTGGCGGGCCGGACGCTGGACGATTTGGCGGCTCTGGACCGGGAGGCGTTCTGGGGCAAAAACTGCGCGGATATGCGGGAATTCCCGCTGCTGGCAAAGCTCATCGACGCCCGGAAGGACCTGTCCATCCAGGTCCATCCCTCCGACGAGACGGCCCTGCGGGACCGCGGCGAGGCGGGCAAGGCGGAGATGTGGTACATCGTGGACTGCGACGAGAACGCCGGCATCTACTTTGGCTTTGCCCGCGAGATCACGGCGGAGGAGTTCCGCCGCCGCGCAGAGGACGGCACCATTTGCGAGGTGCTGAACCGTGTGCCGGTGAAGAAGGGCGACGCCTTTTTTATCCTGCCCGGCACCATCCACGCCATCTGCGCCGGTATCCTCGTCGCCGAGATCCAGCAGAACTCCGACACCACCTTTCGTGTCTACGATTACCGGCGCCGCGGCGCCGACGGGCAGCCGCGGCCCCTGCATCTGGACCGCGCCGCGGCGGTGCTGCACTATACGCCGATGGCGGCGCGGGCCTGCCAGCCACTGAGCGTCACGGCCCATGCGGGCTGGACGGAGACGGCGCTGTGCGCCTGCGACTACTTCTCCGCGGCGCGGCTGGACGTGGAGACCCGGGCGGCGCTGACCTGCGGCGGCGACTCCTTCCGGCATCTGCTGTGCGTGGAGGGGGAGGGGGCCGTCGTCCACGGCGGCGTCCGGTATCCCCTGCGGCAGGGAGACTCCTACTTCCTGCCCGCCGCGTTGGGAGACTACGCCGTGGAGGGCCAATGCCGCGTGCTGCTGAGCCGGGTGTGACCGCAACAGACGGTTGCTTGTCTGCGGCGGCGATCTGTGCTACATTGATGGTACAGCAAGGAGGATTCTCTATGGATACGAAGGATATGATACGCAGGCTGAGAACGGAAAAGGGGCTGTCACAGGATGAGCTGGCGGAGAAGCTGTTTGTCACCAGACAGGCGGTGTCCCGCTGGGAAAACGGCGAGACCACGCCGAATACGGAGACACTGAAGCAGCTTTCCCGGCTGTTTGATGTCTCCATCAACACGCTGCTGGGCGCGCCGCGGCGGCTGGTCTGCCAGTGCTGCGGGATGCCGCTGGAGGATGCCGCCACCAGCAGGGAGCCGGACGGCGCCTTCAACGAGGAGTACTGCAAATGGTGCTATACCGACGGCACGTTCAAGTATACCAGTAAGGAGCAGCTCATCGACTTCTGCGTGGCGCACATGGCCAGCGAGAGCTGGCCGGCGGAGCAGGTCCGCGCCCACATGGAGGCCGTGGTGCCGAACCTGAAGCATTGGAAAAAGTGAAGCGGTGACAGAAAAAAGCCCCGGCCGTAATGGCCGGGGCTTTTCAGTCGTCGGGGCTCAGTTCAGGAAGTCCTTCAGCTTCTTGGAGCGGGAGGGGTGGCGCAGCTTCCGCAGGGCCTTGGCCTCGATCTGGCGGATGCGCTCACGGGTGACGTTGAACTCCTTGCCTACCTCCTCCAGCGTGCGGGTGCGGCCATCCTCGATGCCGAAGCGCAGCTTCAGCACCTTCTCCTCACGGGGGGTCAGGGTGCTGAGCACGTCCACCAGCTGCTCCTTCAGCAGAGTGAAGCTGGCGGCCTCACTGGGTTCGCTGGCGCCCTCATCGGGGATGAAGTCGCCCAGATGGGAGTCCTCCTCCTCGCCGATCGGCGTCTCCAGCGACACCGGCTCCTGAGCAATTTTCAAGATCTCGCGGACCTTGTCCACGGGCATGTTCATCTCCTCGCTGATCTCCTCGGGGCTGGGATCGTGGCCCAGCTCCTGCAGCAGCTGGCGGGAGACGCGGATGACCTTGTTGATGGTCTCCACCATATGGACGGGGATGCGGATGGTGCGGGCCTGATCGGCGATGGCGCGGGTGATGGCCTGCCGGATCCACCAGGTGGCGTAGGTGGAGAACTTGTAGCCCTTGGTATAGTCAAACTTTTCCACGGCCTTGATGAGGCCCAGATTGCCCTCCTGGATCAGGTCCAGGAACAGCATGCCGCGGCCCACGTAGCGCTTGGCGATGGAAACCACCAGACGGAGGTTAGCCTCGGCCAGCTGCTGCTTGGCGCGCTCACCGGCCTTCAGCTGCTTTTTCAGGGCTGCCATCTCATCCTCGGGCAGGGTCTCGCCGGACTCCTCCAGCTCCGCCAGACGCTCCTTTGCTTCGCGGCCGGCGCTCATGGCGGTGGCCAGCTCCACCTCCTGATCGGCGGTGAGCAGGGGGACCTTGCCGATCTCCTTCAGGTACATGCGGACGGGATCGTCGATGTTGAAGCTGTCCACCAGCGAGTTGGGGTCGACCAGCTCCTCCTCCTCAATCTCGGCGATCTCCTCCATGGCGGGCTCGCCGTCCTCGTCGGGCAGGGCGGCCAGGAAGTCCTCGGTGCCTACCTCGATGCCCAGCGTCTCCAGCGAGTCGTAGATAGAGTCCATCTGGTCACCGTCCAGATCCATCTCGTCCAGTACGTCGGACAGCTCGCCGGCGTCCAGACGGCCCTTCTTCTTGCCCTTGACGAACAGGTCCTTCAGCTTTTCGTTGGCGTTGAGCAGCGCGGCGGCGGGCAGGGCGGCAATGGCCTTTTCGTCCAGCTTGCCCCTGCTGGCCGCCGGATGCTTGCCATCGTCTGCCTTCTCGGGATTTTCCGCGGCCTTCTCCGCCTTGACGGCGGGCTTGGCGCTTTTGGCCTTATCGGCGGACTTGTCCTGAGCCAGCAGGGCGTTGGCCATCTCATCCAGCTCCTTGGCGGTATATTTCTCGTCAGTCATGTTCGCTTTCCTCCGTAACCTTTTTTATCTTTATATGTATCGCGGGCGGCAGCCAGCGCGTCCATAGCGCTGCGGCCGCTGCGTTTGACACCTTCCTCGCGGATGATGCGGATATAGTCCGCCAGCGCCTGAGGCGCGTTGGCCGTGGACTCCGGCTTTTGCAGGAGGGTGGTGAGGTGGCTCATCTCCTCCGGCGTCAGGCTGGCGCTGAGCGCCGCCATGCTGCTGCCGCTGCCGCGGCAGCGCCACAGCTCCCCGTAGATGCGGCCCAGCAGGGGGGAGGAGAATTCATCCTCCCGCAGCGGCGGCTGGTCGGGGAACAGGCTGTCGTCCTGCATCAGCAGGCGGATGACGCCCTCCTCCGCCATGGCGCTGCGCAGGTCGTCGTAGCGGATAGCGCGGTCCGCCGGCTGGAGCGAACGGGTCAGGTTCAGCTCCTGCCGCTCCCGGGCCTTGCGGTCCCGGGCGGCGCGGCGCTTGAAGGCCCGCTGCACCTCCAGCTTCATGGCCTCCGGCGACAGGCCCGCCGTCTGGGCGGCGCGGTTGGTATACACGTCCCGCTCCACGGCGTTTTCCAGACGGCACAGCTCCTCGGCCATCTCACCGGCGTAGCCGATGCGGCCCTCGTCGGAGGTGAGATCGTAGCGGGCGGCGATCTGGGTCATACGGAACTCCACGCCGTTCTCACTGCCGGACAGCAGGTTCTCGAAGGCGGCGGGGCCGTAGTTTTTGATGAAATCGTCGGCGTCCTGCTTGGTGGGCTTGCCGTCCACCATGCGGTTGGGCAGCTTCAGCACCTTGACGCTGAACTCGGAATTGTTCAGCAGCTCCAGCGCCCGCTGGGTGGCCAGCTGACCGGCGTTGTCGTTGTCGTAGCACAGCACCAGCTCCTTGGTGAAGCGGCTGAGCAGGCGGGTCTGCTCCACGGTGAGGGCCGTGCCCATGGAGGCCACGGCATTGTCGAAGCCAGCCTGATGCAGTGTCACCACGTCCAGATTGCCCTCGCAGAGGATGATGTTGGGCCGCCTGGTCTTTTTGGCCAGATTCAGCCCGTAAAGGATACGCCGTTTACTATATGTAATGGTCTCGGTGGTATTCATGTACTTGGGCTCGGAGTTGTCGATGACGCGGCTGCCGAAGCCCACCACGTCGCCGCGGGTGTCGATGACCGGCAGCATCAGGCGGTTGCGGAACTTGTCGTACAGGCAGCCGTTCCTGCCGTTGACCACCAGACCGGCGGCCAGCAGCTCCTCCTTGGTGTAGCCCCTGCGGGTCATGGCGGTGAGCAGGCCGTCCCACCGGTCGGGGGATGCGCCCATGCCGAAGCGGACGGCGATGCTTTTCCGGATCTGCCGCCTGTCCAGATACGCCTGCACCGCCGCGCCCTCCGGCGAGCACAGCAGGTCGTAGTACCAGCGGGCGGCATCGCGGTTCAGCTCCAGCACACGGCGGCGCAGCCGGTCCGCGCCGTCCTGCGGGCCGTCGTCCTCCGGCACCGGCAGGTTGGCCCTCTTGGCCAGAAACCGCACGGCCTCGGGGAACGTCAGGTTCTCGATCTCCATGATGAAGTTGATGACGCCGCCGCCCTTCTTGCAGCCGAAGCAGTGGTAGATCTGCTTGTCCGGCGACACGGAGAAGGAGGGGGTCTTTTCGTTGTGGAAGGGGCACAGGCCAAACAGGTTGCCGCCCTTGCGCTGCAGGGCGACATAGCCGGACACCACGTCCACGATGTCGCTGCGGGCGATGAGCTCGTCCAGAAAGCGCTGGTCAAACACGAAGCGTACCTCCTCTCCGGCAGAATGCAGGCTTGCACGGGGCCGTGCAACATTTCTCACAGTAGAGTATACCGCAAAAATCGGCGGCTTCCTCTTTTTTTGCGAAAAAATTTGAAAAAACCTGCTGCGGGCGGGACGGATACCTTATATAATATAACAGGGCGCAGGCCGCGCAGGGGGTGCGGTGCGCGTCTGCGGCGGGCAAATTGTTACGAAATGTCCGCGCATGTAGGGGGCAGGCGGCGTGGAAATGCTGCATTTTGACAGAAAATGCACGGCATGAGGCACGATCAGCATAATATTTGCGCTATAACACATAAAATACGCGAAATAGTGAGCATCGATGGAGGTGTGTTTGCTCCTGAAAAGTTATGGATATTCCGTGAACTGCGGAAAAATCGGTACATTTCTGAAAATTTAATCCTTTTTTAACATTTATTTATGAGTTTTTTCGTATTTTTCGGGGTCAAGTCCCTTGATTTATTTCGCGGATATGGTATACTGTCACCGTGAAAGGCGAACCGGACCTTCCGGAGCCGGCTCCGTGGTGTAAGCTGACGGAGACGGGGAAGGCGGGGATGGGAAACCGATCAAAAAATTTTTTATGGAGGAAACAAACATGAAGAAGATCATCGCAACTGTTCTTGCTATGGTCATGGCCATGGCTCTGTGCGTTACCGCTTTCGCCGCTGTGAAGTACACTGCTTATGACAAGACCGGCAAGGAAATCGCTAAGGACGTCACCTATGAGACCTGCAAGGCTACCTACGACAAGAAGGCCGGCGACGGCATGGTCGCTCACTATGACGTGACCATGAACGGCGTGACCAGCTACTATGTTGTCGCTGCTGATGCCAAGACCTATGACCTGAAGCTCACCACTTCCGGCAAGGCCCCCCTGTACCTGGTTCAGGTCGACAGCCCCTACTATGTTGCCAAGGCCACTGCTTTCAAGGCTGTTGGTGATGGCTGCGGTCAGCTGGACGTTGACACCGACGAGACCTACTACACCTCCACCAAGGATAATGTCGTGACCTACTATGTGGCTGACAAGAAGGGCGCAGTGAACGTTCTGGTCGACAACAAGCTGGTTGCCGTCACCGTCCTGGGCGACGATCTGGAGCTGGTCGCTCACGAGTGGGAAGCTACCAAGTACGACAAGAATGACAACGCCACCCAGTACACCTGCAAGAACTGCAAGACCGTTGCCACCGTGTATCCTTCCAAGGATGCCGCTACCGCTGATGGCAAGAAGAACGTCGCCGTTCTGGACAACGGTGACATCATCGGCTTCAACTTCACCGCTAAGGGTGCCAACGCTTCCACCACCACCGATGGTAAGGGCTCTCCCAAGACCTTCGACGCCGGTGTCGCTATGTACGCTGGCATGGCTCTGATGAGCGTCGCTGGTTCCGCCGTTGTGATCGGCAAGAAGAAGGAGTTCTAATTAGAACTTAGTTCTGAACCAAAAAAGAAAGACCGCTTCGGCGGTCTTTCTTTTTTTTGCGTACTGGGAGACGCTGCGCCCTCACGCGCCGCCCGCAGCGACCCGCTGATTTATTTTCAAAAGGAATGTTCCGCGCTCGGGGGCGCGGCCCAGCGGGCCGCACCTACACTTGCCGCCGCTGGCGGCAAGTGCGCGATTTGATAATCGCCCAAACGGGAGGGCGACCATTGCTCTCTGCGTGCCATGTCAGCGGCAGCGAGGGTAGGCGCAGAGGCGATTCGTTGCGGAACCTTTTTGCACCGCAACTGCAATCGGACGAGAGGAATTCCAAAAACCATTGGTTTTTGGCGGCGTTCTTTCCCCCGTTTCTTCCGCTGCTGGAAGAAATGGGGCCGCCGGAGGCATCGAAGAGAAAAGCCGGCAGGTCACTGCGGCCAAAAGTGACCCGCGCTCGGGGGCGCGGAACGCTCCCTGCTGGAGGCAGATACAGCAGCGCAGGCGGCGGCAAAAAAATTGTGAGGTCCGGCAAAAAAATATTGATTTTTCCGGTGCTGTCCTGTAAAATATAGACGACAATCCAAGATTGGTAGCTGTAAGGAAGTGCTTCGCGCACGGGCTGCAACTATCACTCGGCAGAAGCTTGAGTGTTTCGGTCTCCTGAAACGGGGGACTGGGGCACTTTTTGTTATTCCACCGGGGGAAAGCCATCCCGCAGGGGAGGCAGCACCGCCGCAGGGGCGCGGCGCGGGAAGCATGGCTGCACAAAATGGGGAACACAACAGAAGGAACGACTACGAAAGAGGAGGAGCTTGCAGATGAATCTGGTAACAAACGGACGGCTCATTACCCGCGATGCAGACGGGAAGGGCTATTATGAGCACGGTGCGGTGGCCTTTGAGGGCACGAAGATCGTAGAGGTGGGCGAGGAGGCCGCGCTGCGGGCCAAGTACGCTGACGCCCACATCATCGACGCCAGGGGCGGCGTCATCATGCCCGCGTTTATCAACGCCCACACCCACATCTACTCTGCACTGGCCCGGGGCCTGAGCATCGTGGGCAACAACCCCACCAACTTCTACGAGGTGCTGGACGGCACGTGGTGGGCCATTGACCGCCACCTGATGATGGACGGCACCCGCGCCTCCGCCACGGCGCTGTATATTGACAGCATCAAGCAGGGCGTCACCACCGTTTTCGACCACCACGCCAGCTACGGCGAGATCCCCGGCACCCTGTTCACCATCAGCGAGGAGAGCCGCCGTCTGGGTCTGCGCTCCTGTCTGTGCTACGAGGTCAGCGACCGCGACGGCGAGGAGAAGTGCCTTCAGGCTATCAAGGAGAACGCCGACTTCATCACCTACTGCCAGAAGCAGAACGATCCCATGCTGGCGGCCATGTTCGGCGGCCACGCGCTGTTCACCATCAGCGACAGGACCTTCGACCGCATGGCGGAGGCCAACAACGGCCGCACCGGCTACCACATCCATGTCTCCGAGGGTATGAACGACGTGTACGACTCTCTCCAGAACTACGGCCGCCGTCCGGTGCAGCGCCTGCAGGATCACGGCATTCTGGGCGAAAAGACCATTCTGGGCCACTGCATCCATGTGAACACCGCCGAGATGGACATCATCAGGGAGACGGGGACCATGGTGGTGAACAACCCCGAGTCCAACATGGGCAACGCCATCGGCATCTGCCCCGTATTGCAGCTGTACAAGCGGGGCATCCTGCTGGGTATGGGCACCGACGCCTACACCAACGACATGCTGGAGTCCCTGAAGGTGGCTCTGTGCTCCCAGCGGAGCCAGAACTGCCTGCCCAATGTGGGCTGGTGCGAGGTCACGGATATGCTGTTCAAGAACAACGCCAGGATCGGCGCACGGTACTTCCCCGATGAGCTGGGCGTGCTGAAGGCCGGCGCGGCGGCGGACATCATCGTCATGGACTACAAGCCGTTCACCCCGTTCTCCGACGAGAACATCGACGGCCACATGATCTTCGGCATGACCGGCCGCCAGTGCCAGACCACCATCGCCGCCGGTAAGGTGCTGATGCTCGACCGCGTGCTGGTGGGCATCGACGAGGAGGCGGAGAACGCCCACATTCTGGAGGCCGCCAAGAAGCTGTGGGGCGACCTGAACCACCGTACCTATTGAGACACCAACGATCACCACAAAGGAGGATGACCTATGTCTGAGAAAATGTATCCCATTCCGTTCAAGTCTCTGATGAACTGGGTGGTGGAGGAATACGCCGCGTCCGGCGAGATCTTCGGCGTGCGCAAGGCCTATAAGGCCACGGGCAAGAGCCTGCCCATCTTCGGCGAGCGCATCGAGACCCCCTTCGGACCCGCCGCCGGTCCCAACAGCCAGCTGGCCCAGAACATCATCGCCGCCTATATGGCCGGCGCCCGGTTCTTCGAGGTCAAGACCGTCCAGAAGATGGACGGCGCCGATCTGGCCGCCTGCGTCCCCCGCCCCTGCATCCTCGCCAACGATGAGGGCTATAATCAGGAGTGGTCCACCGAGCTCACCGTGCCGCAGGCCATGGACGAGTACATCAAGGCGTGGTGCGCCCTGAAGGTGCTGAGCCGCGTCTACGGCTTCGGCGATCCCGACGGCTTCGTGTTCAACATGTCCGTGGGCTACGATCTGGAGGGAATCAAGGGCGAGAAGGTCAACACCTATATCGACGGCATGATGGACGCCAACCGGACCGCCATCTTCGGCGAGTGCAAGGCTGTCCTGAAGGAGCTGTTCCCCGCGGAGAGCGCCTATATCGACGGTATCTCCCCCCGCGTCAGCCGCAGCGTCACCGTGTCCACGCTCCACGGCTGTCCCCCCGATGAGATCGAGCGTATCGCCAGCTACCTCATCTCCGAGAAGCACCTGCACACCTTCGTGAAGTGCAACCCCACCATCCTGGGCTACGAGACGGCGCGGCGCACGCTGGACAGCATGGGCTACGACTACATCGTGTTTGACGAGCACCACTTCAACGAGGATCTGCAGTGGGCCGACGCAGTGCCCATGTTTGAGCGGCTGCAGGCGCTGGCGGACAGCAAGGGGCTGGAGTTCGGCCTGAAGCTCTCCAACACCTTCCCCGTGGACACCACCCGGGGCGAGCTGCCCAACGACGAGATGTATATGTCCGGCCGCAGCCTGTTCCCGCTGACCATCGAGATGTGCCACCGCATCTCCCGCCAGTTCAAGGGCAAGATGCGGATCTCCTTCGCCGGCGGCGCGGAGTATTTCAACTGCGACAAGCTGTTTGCGGCGGGCATCTGGCCCATCACCGTGGCCACCACCATCCTCAAGCCCGGCGGCTACAACCGGCTGTATCAGATGGTGGAGAAGGTGGAGCCCATGGCGTATAAGCCCTTTGCCGGAACGGATACGCAGGCGATCTGCGATATGAGCAGCGCCAGCCACACCGATGTCCACCACGTCAAGCCTATCAAGCCCCTGCCCAGCCGCAAGAGCGAGAAGAACGTGCCCTGGATCGACTGCTTCACCGCACCCTGCAAGGGCGGCTGCCCCATCGCGCAGGATATTCCCGAGTATATGGAGCTGTGCAATAAGGGACTGTACGGCCCGGCGCTGAAGCTCATCACCGAGAAGAATCCCCTGCCGTTTATCACCGGCACCATCTGCGCCCACCGCTGCCAGACCAAGTGCAGCCGCAATTTCTATGACGAGTCCGTCCGCATCCGCGACACCAAGCTGCTGGCGGCCCAGAAGGGCTACAACGCTCTGATGGCCTCCATCAAGCGGCCCGCCAAGGTGGCGGGCAAGCGCGTCGCCATTATCGGCGGCGGCCCCACCGGCATCGCTGCCGCCTACTTCTGCGGCAGAGCCGGTATCGAGACGACGATCTTCGAACGGGAGAGCTGTCTGGGCGGCGTACCCCGCCACGTGATCCCTGCCTTCCGCATTGCCAACGAGGTCATCGAGAAGGATATCGCCCTCATGGAGCAGTACGGCGTGGAGGTGAAGTGCGGCGCGCCCGCCCCCTCCGTGGACGAGCTGAAGAAGATGGGCTACACCCACATCCTGCTGGCTGTGGGCGCGTGGAAGCCCGGCAAGCTGGACATCGCCGGCGACGTGGCCGGCGCCATCCAGTGGATGAAGGGCGTGAAGGCCGGCAACATCGGCGTGGCCGGGAATATCGCCGTCATCGGCGGCGGAAACACCGCCATGGACGCGGCGCGCCTTGCCAGGCGCAGCGGCGCGGAGCACGTGACGCTGGTGTACCGCCGGACCCGCAAGTATATGCCCGCCGACGAGCATGAGCTGGCGCTGGCGCTGGCCGACGGCGTGGAATTTGCCGAGCTGGCCGCCCCCGTCAAGCAGGCCGACGGCGTGCTGACCTGCGAGAAGATGGTGCTGGGCGAGGCCGATGCCTCCGGCCGCCGCAGCCCTGTGGGCAGCGGTGAGTTCTTCCACATCCCCTGCGATCTGGTGATCTCCGCCGTGGGCGAGCAGGTGGATGACGCGCTGATGGCCGCCAACGGCATCGAGCTGGACAAGAAGGGCCGTCCCGCCTTCCAGACCAATGTGGCCGGCGTGTACGCTGCCGGTGACGCCAAGCGCGGCCCCGCCACCGTGGTGGAGGGTATCGCCGACGCCGCCGCCTTTGCCGAGGCGGTCATCGGCGAGGCCCATACCTACGATATTCCGGAGCAGGCCTACGTCACCAAGGCGGACGCCGAGGCCAAGAAGGGCATTCTGGCCATGAGCGGCTGCGTCTGCTGCGAGGGCGAGCGCTGCCTGCAGTGCGCCACCGTGTGCGAGAACTGCGTGGATTCCTGCCCCAACCGCGCCAATGTGGCGATCCGCATGGCCGACGGCAGCCACCAGATCGTCCACGTGGACAAGATGTGCAACGAGTGCGGCAACTGCACCCAGTTCTGCCCCTACGCCTCCGAGCCGTGCCACGACAAGTTCACCCTGTTCCAGACCGCCGAGGACATGGTGGATTCCCACAACGCCGGTGTGCTGTTCCTGGGCGGCGGCAAGGTGCGCGTCCGCACCTTCGGCGAGCCCAAGGACTACGATCTCGACGGGAAGAACGACCTGCCCGCCGATCTGGAGAAGCTCATCGTCACCATCCGCGACAAGTACGGCTATCTCTACAACTGAGCCGAAACGCCAAAAAAGAGACACCCGAGAGGGTGTCTCTTTTTTGCGGTATCGTCACGCCAGCAGGGTGCGGTCGTTGTCGTATTCGCGGCCGCTGACCTTGCGGAACATGTCCATCAGATCGGCCACGGTGAGCCTGGCCTTCTCCTCGCCGGAGATGTCCAGCACGATGCGGCCATTGTGGAGCATCAGCAGGCGGTTGCCGTAGCGGATGGCATCCCGCATGTTGTGGGTGATCATCAGGGTGGTCAGGTGGTTCTCCTGCACCAGCCGGTCGGTGAGATCCATAACGCGGGCGGCGGTCTGGGGATCCAGAGCGGCGGTGTGCTCGTCCAACAGCAGCAGCTTGGGCCGCTGGAGGGTAGCCATCAGCAGCGTCAGAGCCTGCCGCTGGCCGCCGGAGAGGGTGCCCACCTTGGTGGTGAGGCGGTCCTCCAGACCCAGCCCCAGCTCCTTCAGACGGCGGCGGTAATCCTCCCGCTCGCTGCGGCGGATGCCCAGGCGCAGGGTGTGGCGCTTGCCGCGGCGCACCGCCAGCGCCAGATTCTCCTCGATCTCCATACCGGCGGAGGTGCCCATCATGGGGTCCTGATACACGCGGCCCAGATAGCGGGCGCGCTTATACTCCGGCATGCCGGAGACGTTGACGCCGTCCAGCTCGATGCTGCCCTCATCCGGCTGCCATGTGCCGCAGATGGCATTCTGCATGGTGCTCTTACCGGCGCCGTTGCCGCCGATGACGGTGACGAAATCGCCGTCCTGCAGGGTCAGGTCCATGTGATCCAGCGCCACACGCTCATCCACGGTGCCGCTGTTGAAGGTCTTGGTGATGTTACGCATTCTCAGCATGACGGGAGCCTCCTTTTTTGATACGGGAATTGGTACGGATCTGATCGCGGACATGGGGCACGCCCAGGAATACCGCCACCACGACGGCGGAGAACATTTTCAGAAGGTCGGTGTCGAAACCGGCGAAGATGATGACCTGATAGACGATGTAGTAGATGACAGCGCCCAGCACCACGCCGCCCAGCTGGGCGGCCATGTGGCCGCCATGGCGGCCCAGTACGGCCTGCCCGATGACCACGGCGGCCAGACCGATGACCACGGCACCGCGGCCCATGTTCACATCGGTGTAGCCCTGATACTGACACAGCAGGCCGCCGGACATAGCCACCACGGCGTTGGACAGCGCCAGACCGATGACCTTCATCAAGCCGGTGTTCACGCCCTGGGCCCGGCTCATCACGGGGTTGCAGCCGGTGGCGCGGAGGGCGCAGCCCAGCTCGGTGCTGAAGAACAGGACCAGCAGGGTCACCAGCACCACAGCCCAGCCCAGCAGCACCGGCAGCGCGGCGGGGATGTTCATCTGGGTCAGCAGTACGTCGATGCTGCGGGCCGGCAGGGCCTGGTTCGCCTTGCCCAGGATCTTCAGGTTTACGGACCAGAGCACCATCTGGGTCAGGATACCCGCCAGGATGGGCGGGATGCCCAGCAGCACGTGGAGCAGGCCCGTCACCGTGCCGGCCAGCAGGCCGGCCAGCACGGCGCACAGCATGGCGATCCACGGGCTGTGGCCCGCGAGCAGCAGCATGGTACACACCGCCGCGCCGGTGCAGAGGGAGCCGTCCACGGTCAGGTCGGCAATATCCAGAACTTTATAGGTAATATAAACGCCGATGGCCATCACGCCCCAGATCAGGCCCTGGGCCAGCGCGCCGGGGATCGCATTCAATAGCTGTGTCATGTGGGAACACCAGACCTTCCTGTTTTTGGTTTATTCCATGGCGGTGTAGCCGTCGGGAACGGTGATGTTCAGGGCTTCGCACATGGTGGGGTTGTACATCTTGGCGGCGGGGGCGTAGGCAATGGCCATCTGGGAGATGTCAGCTTCACCGGTGAGGATCTGGGCGGCCATCTCACCGGTCTTGTAGCCCAGATCGTAGTAGCTGATGGAGAGGGTGGCCACGCCGCAGCCGGCGCAGATGCCCTGTTCACCGGCCACCACCGGCGTACCGGCATTGAGGACGATGTTGCCGATGGTCTCGGTGCAGGAGGCGGCAGTGTTGTCAGTGGGGATGTAGATGACATCGCTGTCGGCGGCAGCCTTGGTGGTGACGGCGGCCACATCGTTGGAGTCAGCGAAGGAGTAGCGCACGCAGGTAATGCCCTTACCGGTGAGGTATTCCTCCACCACCTGGACCTGATACTCGGAGTTGGGCTCGGCGGAGCAGTACAGCAGGCCCACAGTCTTGGCCTCGGGGAACAGCTCCAGGATCATGTCCGCCTGCTCGGTGAGAGGCGCCAGATCGGAGGTGCCGGAGACGTTGCCGCCCACGGTGCCGTTGAAGTCCTTGAGGCCCAGCGCCACGCCGTACTCGGTGACGGCCGTGCCCAGGATGGGGATCTCGGTGGTGGCGTTATATGCGGCCTGCAGGGACGGGGTGGCGTTGGCCATAATCAGATCGACCTTCTGGGAGACGAAGGTGTTGACGATGGTGGTGCAGACATTCTGGTCATTGGCGGCGTTCTGGACGGAGATGTCCACGTTGTCCGCGCCCAGCTTCTCCTGCACGGCGTCGATGAAGCCCTGGGTGGCGGCGTCCAGCGCATCGTGGGTCACCAGCTGGCACACGCCGATGGTGTACTTCTTGGCGGCGTTGTCACCGGAAGGGGCGTCGGTATCGGAGCTGCCGTTGTCGGCGGCGGGCTTGCTGCCGCAGGCGGCCATGCTCAGACACATGGCGGCGGCGAGGAGGGCGGTCAGCAGCCGCCGGGTGGCATTTCGTTTCATCTTGGGTTCCTCCTGATCGTGATTTTGTGAAATTGGGATGCAAAAAAGCCGCCCCGTGGACTTGTGGTCCATAGGGCGGCTTTCATGTCGTTCCGTCTCCGGCGGAGAGCGGCCTTCCTGGTCAGCAGCGTTTCTGGGCATCACAAATCGCTTTTACTTCGTCCGTAAAGGTAAAGTAAAAGTAAAAGCTATATGCGTATGCCTGATACTGCTTCAACATGTCCGGCGTTCTCCTTTCTCGAAGTTTTCTGTAACTTACCACACGCGGTACGGCGGCGTCAATTGTCATTTTTGCCAAAAAAGTCCATTGAATCCGTCGGTAAAATGACGCTTTTTCGCTTTGCGGTGCTAAAGTTTCCGGTAAACCTACCTGTTTTCGGTATTTTTTGCCCGCCTTTTTTGTCGGGGATAACCTACAAGGCGTATTGGCGGTCAGCCCGCCATGATCTCGAATTTCAGCACGCCCTCGGCGGAGGAAGCCCGGGCCATCAGCTCCTCCAGCCCCTCGACCATGTCGCTGGTCTCGGCGGAAATGGTGACGCCGGCGCAGCCGTTGGTGGGGATGGTCTGGTTGATGGTGAGAATATTCGCGCCGGAATTGGCAAAAATAGACAGGTAATTGGACAGCACGCCCGGAATATCCTTGAGCAGTGCGTAAAACGTGATGATATGGCCCGCCCGCATGTTCTGAAACGGCTGCACCGCATCCTTATACTTATAGAAGGCGCTGCGGCTGATGCCCACGAGACGTGCGGCCTCGCCCACGGTGTCGGCCTCGCCCACCTGCAGCATACGCTTGGCCTCCGCCACTTTGATAAAGACCTCCGGCAGCGCCTCCGCAGAGACGAGATAGTACTTTTTCTTCTCCATGTTCCCTCCAATGTGTCCGCGGAATGCGCACATTTGTCTAATATGAGTTATGTTATCACGGTAAAGCGAAAAAGACAAGAAAAATTTTGTAAAAATTCTGTGAAAGGGAGGTACGGCGATGGAGCGAAGGCGGGAACAGGTACTGGGTCTGCTCTGGTGGGCGGCTATGGCGGGAGTGAGCTGGCTGGTATTGCGCTACGCGCTGGTATGGCTGCTGCCGTTTCTGCTGGCACTGGGCGCTGCGGCGCTGCTGGAGCCGCTGATCGTCCGTGCCCAGCGCCGCCTGCACCTGCGGCGGAGCTTTACGGCGGCGGTGCTGACGCTGGTGCTGGTGGGCGGTGTACTGGCGGTGCTGATCGCGCTGGCGGTGCAGGTGGTGGAGCAGGCGGTGGCGCTGGTGTCGTCACTGCCGGAGCTGCTGGCCGCCCTGCCGGAGACCATGGCGTCGCTGGAGCGGCGGCTGGAGGGCTTCTGCGCCGCCTGTCCCGATGGGGTGCGCCAGACGGCGGAGCACATGCTGGACAGCCTGCCCCGGCGGGCGGCGGAGCTGGCGGGGCAGGTGTCCTCCGCCGTTTTACAGGGTGCGGGCCGCGCCATGGCGGCATTGCCGCGGGTACTGCTGGCCTGCGGCACCACGGTGCTGGCGGTGTTCTTTACCCTCAGCGCCTATCCGGCGGTGAGGGGCTTTTTCCGGCGGCAGCTGGGATCGCGGCTGGAGCGGGCCAGGGGAGTGAAGTCCAGCGTGTTCGCCACACTGGGAAAGTGGCTGAAGGCGGAGTGCATCCTGCTGGCGGTGACGTTTTGCCAGCTGCTGGCGGGACTGCTGCTGATGCGGCAGGAGTACGCGCTGCTGCTGGCGGCGCTGATCGCCCTGATCGACGCGCTGCCGGTGTTCGGGACGGGGACGGTGCTGGTGCCCTGGGCGGCAGTGGAATGCCTGCTGGGCGCCGTGCCCCGGGGCATCGCGCTGCTGGCGCTGTTCGCGGTGATCTCCGTGGTGCGCAGCGTGCTGGAGCCCAAGCTGATGGCGGCCCAGGCGGGACTGCCGCCGCTGGCGTCGCTGTGCGCCATGTACGTGGGCTTCTGCGCCATGGGCGTGGCGGGGATGGTGCTGGCCCCCATGGCGCTGATGCTGGTGAAGCAGCTGCGGGACGGCGGCTATATCCGGCTGTGGAGGTAGTTGCCACCCAAAAAAGATAGTGGTATAATACCATCAGTTAACAAGGGCAAACACGCCTGTCAGCGCGGCTTTTCGGCGCTTTTTGCCCTTTTCACCTTGGCGGGCACATGCCCGCCTGCGTCTCAAAAACCAAAAATCACTCGAAAATCCATCACCGACAGGTGCGAAGCAGTTTTGCCCGTCAAAACCGTGTTTGCCCTTGTTAACTGATGGTATCCCCAAAAGACTACAAAAGAAACAGGAGGGCCCTGAGATGAGAATTTTGTTCAAGAACGGCACCGTGGTGTCCGGCAAGGGCACGCGGCGGGCGGACGTGCTGGTGGACGGCGAGAAGATACAGCGGGTGACCCGTGACATCCATGTGGACGATGCGCAGGTGGTGGACGCCGCAGGCATGCTGCTGCTGCCCGGATTCATCGACGCCCATACCCACTTCGATCTGGACGTGTGCAATACCACCACGGCGGACGATTTCGCCTCCGGCTCCAGGGCAGCGCTGCGGGGCGGCACCACCACGGTGGTGGACTTCGCCTGCCCCAACAAGGGCGAGACGCTCCACGACGGCCTGCGGCTGTGGCATGAGAAGGCGGACGGCAAGTGCGCCTGCGACTACGGCTTCCACATGACCATCGACGACTGGAACGACACCATCGAAAGCGAGATCGACGACATGTACGCCGAGGGCATCTCCTCCTTCAAGATGTATATGACGTACCCCGCCATGATGATCGGCGACAAGCTGATGTATAAGGCGCTGAAGAAGCTGAAGGAGAAGGGCGGCATCTGCGGCGTACACTGCGAGAACGCAGGCGTCATCGACGCCCTCATCGAGGAGAAGAAGGCTGCCGGCGAGCAGGGCAGCGTGGGCTGCCATCCCCGCACCCGTCCCGATTTTCTGGAGGCGGAGGCCGTGGGACGCCTGCTGCACATCGCCGAGGCCGTGGATATTCCGGTGGTGATCGTACATACCACCAACGCCGCGTCCCTGCGGGAGATCGAGGCGGCGCGCCGCCGCGGCCAGAAGGTGTACGTGGAGACCTGCCCCCAGTACCTCATTCTGGATGACAGCGTCTACGACAACGAGGACTGGTTACAGGCTGCCAAATATGTCTGCGCGCCGCCCATCCGCAAGGCGGCGGACCGGAAGGCCCTGTGGAAGGCTATCCGCCGCGGCGAGGTGCAGACGGTGTCCACTGACCACTGCAGCTTCACCACGGCCCAGAAGCTGGCGGGAAAGGACGACTTCACCGCCATCCCCGGCGGTCTGCCCGGGGTAGAGACCCGGGGCGAGCTGATCTACACCTTCGGCGTCACCACGCGGAAGATCAGTCTGGCCGCCATGTGCCGCGTGTTGGCGGAGAACCCCGCCCGCCTGTACGGCATGTTCCCCCGCAAGGGCATCATCGCCGAGGGCGCGGACGCGGACATCGTGGTGTACGATCCCCAGGCCGACCACGTCATCCGCGCCGAGGATATGGTGGGCGCGGCGGACTACAATCCCTACGAGGGCGTGGTGACCCGCGGCTCCATCAAGCAGGTTTGGCTGCGGGGCAAGCTGGCCGTCAACGAGGGCCGTGTGCTGGCGGGGCCGGACGGCAAGTACATCCGCCGCGGCAAGTGCAGCCTGTAAGCGGGAGGGCGGACCATGCTGGACAAGACCCTTGGCTATGTGCTGTGCTGCCAGTCGCCGGCGCTGTTTCTGGCGGCACTGGTGCTGATCATCCACTATTTCGCGGCGCGCCGGAAGCACCGGTTCAAGGCGGTGCTGAAGCTGCTGCTGGGCATCGTGTGCGCTGTGGGCGGCGTGGTGCTGTATTATCTGGGTATGTACCACGAGTACTTTACCATCCGCGATTTCTACCAGATCCGCCTGTCGGGCTGGATCGGCTTCGGCATCGTGGCGCTTCTGACGCTGGTGTCGCTGGTGCGGGCGTTCTTCGCCGCCGCCGATGCCCGCCGGGAGGAAAAGGCCGCCATCCGCGCGGAGAACCAGCGTCTGGCGGCGGAGGCTGCCGCTGCGGAAGCAGCCGCCCGTGACGCGGCGCGTCAGCAGGAGGCGGCTCCTGTTTCGGAGCCGCCTGCACCCGTGCCCGACGCAGCGGCTCCCGCGCCGCAGGAGCCCATGCCGGAGCCGGCAGAGCCAACCGCCGCGCCGGAGACAACGGACGTGTCCCAGGTATAACACATGTAAAAAGAGCGCTGTTCCCGCGGGAACAGCGCTCTTTTTACATGTGTACTCAATGCTCGCCGCAGCCGAAGGTGGGCTTGGGCGAGGGGTGGGACTGCTTGCCGGTGATCTGACTGGGGACGATCTTCACGACCTGCGTGGCGGCAAAGCACCGCTCCATGTAGGCGGCAAGGCCGCCCATACCCTTGGGATCCAGCGATTCTACCAGCAGGAGCAGGGCCTTGGTGCGCTCGCCGTCGTCGGTGACCACCTGCGCCTGCCCCCGCACCACGGCGGAGTCGTAGGCTGTATCAAATTCGTTGGGGACGATGGACATGCGGGACACGGCGGTGAGGCAGACCTGGGGGTTCGTTTTCAGGACCTCCCACTTCTCACCCGCACCGGCGCAGTGGAAGTACAGGACCCTGTATGTCTCGTCGGCCACATGGTTGATGGGCACGCAGTAGGGCGCGCCGTCCGCACCGGTCATGGCCAGCGTGGCGTAGGGCGCTTTTTTCAGTACCTCCCAGGCAAAGGCTTCGTCACGTTCGAGATCTTTCAGACGCATGGCAATACCTCCTTATTTCAGATGCAGAATATGCTTGTAGTAGGGCCACAGGCCGGTCTTTTCCGGCCACAGCGGCGCCAGCTGGCACAGGTCTGTGCCGGGGAAGTTGTTGCCCTCAATGATGGCGGGGCCGTCCGGCGTCACCGCCATATCCCAGCCCACGTGGCCCACCTGGGGGAACACCTGAGCGGCCTCCTTGGCCATGGCGATGGCCTCCGGCACCATGGGCAGCTGGTAGCCCACCAGCGGGATACCGGTGTCGGGATGGGTGTCGTAGACGTGGAAATAGTCGTCGGTGGCGGGGGTGCTGATGCGCCCCGTGTCCACATCCACGCGGGCGAGGATGCCGCCCTGACCGGAGTTGTCGCAGACGCTGCCGCCGGTGCCCATCTTCACGATGATGTAGGCGATGGTGACGTTCCCGTTCACATTGTCGGTGACGATGCGCATGGTGTTGACGCTGTTGGGGTGGAGGCGGGCCATGTCGGGGTGCTGGATGAGCTGGTGCTCCAGCACCACCAGCTTGTGCTCGCGGATATAGGCCAGCATGGCGTCGGGGGACGCAAAATCCGCCACCCGCAGGCGCTCCACACCGCGGCCGCAGTCGCCGTGGTTGATCTTGGCGAAGATGTACTCCTGCCCCGCCGCGAACTCCGCCATCTGCCGGGGCGTGGCAGTCTCGCCGTTCAGCGTCTCGCGGCGCAGGAAGCGGCGGAACGTCTCGTTGAATTTCAGCTTGTCGTCGAAATCGTCGTGGAAGGCGGGATCGTTCATCAGGTCGGAGATCTTCCGGTTGCGCACGCGGGTGAGATAGGTGTCCCGCTGTTTGCCGGTGAGGTCGTAGAACCCGTACATGGCGTAGTCATAGTACCCCGCACCGTAGCGGGCGGCGCACCAGAGGATGTCGAAGAACGTGCGGACCTTGCTCTGGCCGCACTTGTCCTTGACGACGCCCAGAATGTAGTTCATTTTCTTCCACCGCACGCCGGTGAGGACGCGGGCGATGTACTTGATGTTGGGCATGGAAAACGCTCCTTTCCGATGGTCAGCGGCGGCTGAGACGGCGCAGCGGCGCGGTGATGAGGCTGCGCTCGTACCGGTTCAGGCCGAACAGCCACATGCACACGGCGTAGACCGCCACGAAGATGAGCCCCGGCGGGATCAGCTGCCAATAGGTGGTGGGATGGACCTTCACGGCCAGCAGCACCGCCGTCACGGCGGGCAGCAGCATGGCCGGCATCAAATGGAAGATGTGCCGCCAGAAGGCGGGGATGTTCAGCCCGATGCGGCGGTAGTAGTACCAGTTCATCAGGATGACGTTGCCCGCCAGCGTGGCAATGGCGGTGCCGATGGCGGCGCCCAGCCCCTGCCATTTCATACACAGGGGGACGGAGATGGCGGCGTTGCCCAGCGCCACCCCCAGATATACCAGCGAGCGGAACTTGTGCATGTTCTTGGCCCGCTGGATCTCGATGCCCACAGTCTGCACGTTGGTCCACAGGCAGGAGAAGAACAGCAGCAGCGTGGTCCAGTAGTCGATGGCGAACTTTTCATCGCCGCCCCACAGCACCACAAAGGACTGCCCGATGGCCACGAAGCCCAGCAGGATGCCGCCCAGCAGGATGAACTGCAGCCGCCCTACGCGGGTGAACAGGGCATCCAGCGTCCGCATGGGCTGGCCCTCCGCCACCAGCCGGTGGACACGGGGCGTCATGACGTTGGAGATGGCGTTGCCGAAGGCCAGGTAGAATGTATTGAGCTGCGCGGCAATGGTGTAGACAGTGACGGCAGTGGTGCCGTGTATCCACGTCAGCAGCAGCCGGTCGATGGACCAGTTGAAATTGTCCACCACGATGCCCAGAAAGACGTACAGCGTGAAGCCGAACATCTCCCGCAGCAGGCCGAAGTCGTACCGCCGGAAGGAAAATGGCATTTTAAGCCGCGTCAGGCAGTAGCCGATGTTCAGGATGCCGCTGAGCACGGTGAAGATGAGGGACACCACCGTCAGCGCCACGGAGCGGTAGCCGATGATGAGCAGGGGGATCATGATGAGGGGATTCAGCACCTGCTTGCCCATGGCCACGATCTTCTGGAACAGATAGTGCTCGTTGATGGTGACGTGGGACTCGAACACGCTGATGGGGAACGTCAGCGCGGCGTTCACCGTCATGATGCGCAGCAGCTTCTCCGCCAGCGCGATCTCCTCCGCCGTCAGCTTCTTACCGAAGATGACATCGCAGTAGGAAAGCCCGAAGCCGATGGCCAGCACCGCCGCGCCCAGCACCAGATAGGTGATGAGGAACATGCCGTTCAGCTTGGCGCAGCCCTTTTTGTCGCCGGCGGCGCGGAAGCGGGAGTAGTAACGGACGTAGGCGCTGCCCAGCCCGAAGCTCAGCAGATTCAGATAGGAGATGATGGGCAGGACGGCCTGATAGACGCCGAACTCACTGTCCCCCAGCCGGTCCAGCATAATGGGGGTATATACCAGCGAGATGATGGTGCTCAGCGCCATCGACACATAGGACAGCGCGGCGCCTGCCCGTATCTGGTTCACCTTCAAGGCACCGCCTCCTTTCGCGGAATGACACTTCATTATAGCCTATCCCGTTGGCGGTGTAAAGCGGGAACCGGAAAAAGATGGTTCCCATACGGGAGGTTTTCTGGTATAATTGTGACAAAAAAGGACGGGAGGGGCAGACATGGCCAACAAAAAGCTGAAGCTGCTGTATCTGGCGCAGTACCTGTGGGAACAGACCGATGAGCAGCATCCCGGGACCATGCAGGAGATCATCGCCTATCTGGCGTCCTGCGGCATCAGCGCCGAGCGCAAGAGCCTGTACGACGATCTGGAGCTGCTGCGGCTGTACGGCATGGACGTGCAGTCCGTCAAGGGCCGCAGCTTTGGGTATTTCCTGGGTGAGCGGGATTTCCAGCTGCCGGAGCTGAAGCTGCTCATCGACGTGGTGCAGGCGTCGCCGTTCCTGACCCGGGGCAAGAGTCTGGAGCTCATCGGCAAGCTGGAAAAGCTCACCAGCCGTCCCAACGCCCGCCAGCTGCGGCGGCAGGTGTACGTCATGGACCGCGTCCGCACCCATAATGAAAAGCTGTACTACGCCGTGGACGGCCTGAACACCGCCATCAACGACGGGAAAAAGGTGACGTTCCGCTATTTCGACTGGACGGCGGCGGGCGGCAAGGCCTATCGCCGCGGCGGCGCGCTGTACGAGGCGGACCCCGTGGCCCTGTGCGTGGACCGCCACTACTATCTGGTGGCCTACGACCCCGCCATCTGCGACTACCGCCACTATCGGGTAGACCGGATGGAGAACCTGACGGTGACGGATACGCCCCGGGACCCCCTGCCGGAGGGCTTCGATCTGGGCCGCTACGTCCGCCGCATCTTCGACATGTACAATGGCCGCACCGAGACGGTACACCTCCGCTTCGACGGCGGGCTCATCAATGTGGTGATGGACCGGTTCGGCGCCGACGCCCACCTGCGGCCCGACGGGCAGCGCGGCGTGGCCGTCACGGCGGAGGTAGAGGTAGGACCCACGTTTTTCGGCTGGCTGTTCCAGCTGGGGACCCAGGCGGAGATCACGGGGCCGGACACGGTGCGGCAGGAGTTTCGGGACTACTGCGCCGCCGTGCTGGCCCGCTACCAATAAAGAAAGTCCCGCATCGCAAGATGCGGGACCTCCTGCGTTTTTACACGGTGGCGTCCAGCGGGATGCGCTGGCGGCCCACCTGCACCCAGTGGACGCGGACGGCGCCGGAGTCCTGCTCCGTGGCGCAGAAGCCCACGCCGTCCATAGCGCCCTCCACGGGGACGCCGCCGCTGAACAGAGCGGCGAACCGGCGGATGTAACCCAGCAGGTCGCGGATAACGTTGACGGGGAGATCCGGCTCCAGATAATCGAAAAACTTGTGCATGGCGTGTACCTCCTGCTATCGAAATGTATCGTTTCCTTGTTCCAGTGTGGCCATCATACAGGAAGAGGTGTCCCGAAAAACGGACAGTGGCGCGGCGGGGTTGTGCTTTTCGCCGCGTCGTGATACAATACTCCCAATAGAAACAGATCGGGAGGCGTATCGCCGTGACAGAGACTGTGAATAAGCCCCAGCTGGCGGCGCGGGATCGCTGCACAGGGTGCGGCGCGTGCAGCAACGGATGTCCCAAGGGGGCCATCCGCATGGTGCCGGACAGGGAGGGGTTCCTGTACCCCCAGGTGGAGGACGGCTGCGTGCTGTGCGGCCACTGCACCCACATCTGCCCTGTGCTGAAGCAGCGGGAGCCCCGCACGGAACCGGCGGTGTTCGCCGTGTGGAACCGCGATGCCGCGGCGCGGCAGGCGTCCACCGCCGGCGGCGTGTTCTCCGCCCTGGCGGAGTACGTGCTGGAGGGCGGCGGCGTGGTGTTCGGCGCGGCGCTGGACGACCGGCTCCGTGTGGCCCACGTGGCGGTGAAAAACACCCACGAGCTGCCCCGCCTGCGGGGCGCCAAGCCGGTGCAGAGTGACATCGGCGAGACGTACCAGCAGGTGCGGCTCTATCTGGATCAGGGCCGCCAGGTGCTGTTTTCCGGCACACCATGTCAGGTGGACGGCCTGTACCGCTATCTGGGGGAGCATCCGGAGCGTCTTGTGACCTGCGATGTGGCGTGCAGCGGCGTGTGCAGCCCCGGGGTGTGGGCCAGGCTGGTGAGCTCCATGGCCTACGTCAAGCAGCACCGCCCCGTGGCGGTGGAGTTCTGCGGCAAGCTCAGCGGCGATCAGGAGCGGCGCTTCCGCGTCCTGTTCGAGGGCGGCGGCCGCTACGATGCACCGGCTCCCAAGTCGGAGCTGGGCCGCGGCCTGACCCGGGGCCTGTTCCTGCGGCCTGCCTGCTACCACTGTCCCTACGCCGGTACGGATCGCACCGGCGACCTGACGCTGGCCAATTTCGCCGGCGGCGACCTGCCGGTGGAGGAGAAGCGGAAGGGCGTATCCCTGCTGCTGATCAACACCGCCAAGGGCGCCCAGATATTCGATGTCCTGCCCCTGCACCGGCAGGCGCGGACGCTGGAGGAGGCGGCGGCCTGCGACGCAGCCCTGCGCCAGCCGCCCACGCTGACGGAGGAGCGGAGCAAGTTCTTTGACGCGCTGGAGCAGCTGCCCTTCCAGCAGGTGCGCACCCGCTATCTCTCGGCGGTGCAGCATCGGGAGGGCGTGGGACAGCGTCTGCGGGAGCTGCTGCACCGCGGCGGCAAGGAGAAGAAGTCATGAAAACACTGATGCACACCTGCTGCGCTCCCTGCTCCGTGTCCTGCATCCGGCAGCTGCGGTCGGAGGGCATCGAGCCGGTGTCCTACTGGTTCAACCCCAACATCCACCCCTATCAGGAGTACAAGGCCCGCCGCGACACGCTGATGGCCTACGCTCCCACCATCGGCATGGAGCTCATCGTGCAGGAGAATTACGGCCTGCGGGAGTTCTGCCGCCTGATGGCGGAGGATCTGGATCACCGCTGCGGCAAGTGCTACCGCCTGCGGCTGGAGCAGACGGCGCGGTACGCCGCGGATCACGGATTCGAGAGCTTCACCAGCACCCTGTTCGTCAGCCCTTATCAGGACCATGAGCTGCTGCGGCAGACGGCGGAGCAGCTGGCGGCGGAGTACGGCGTGGCCTTCCTCTATCGGGATTTCCGGCCGGGCTTTCGGGAGGGCCAGCGGCAGGCCCGTGAGCTGGGCTTTTACATGCAGAAATACTGCGGCTGCGTGTTCAGCGAGGAGGAGCGTTACGCCAAGGCCATCGCCCGGGACATGCAGGAGCCGGAGAAGCATCTGTGAGCATATCGGACGCGGGAGGTCTGTCCCGCGTCCGTTTTTTTCATCCCAATACGGAAGAAATGTCGAAAATGCGGTGTACTTTTCCGCCCGCGCATGGTACACTTTCAGTATAGATCCCTATGGAGGGAGACTCCGTAAAACAGGCGAACGAGCAAAGGAGGAGACACATGAAACGTGTGACAAAGAGCGTGACCGCGCTGCTGCTGGCGCTGGTCCTGTCGCTGACGCTGCTGCCGGCCCAGGCGCTGGCGGCGGACACCGCGCCGGCGACGCAGACCTATACGGGGACGGCATATGTGGGCGCGCATACCAATCCGGTATATGCCCGCGTGTGGAAGGGCGTCGCGGAAACATCGCTCCAGACTGCCCCGTCGGCACAGACCGCGGTCGCCGCACAGGCAGTGGATTATCTCACAGAAACAGAAGCGGTCGCGGCGCTTCGCAAGCAGATGGTAGCCCGAAAGGAGACAATGACACTGAATGTGAAGCTGCCCTCCGGAACGGATATTGAGGAGGCAGTTACGGGCATCTGGGACAAAGCCATGGAGCACGTCTCCGGCAGCGGCACCACCGGCGACTATCTGCACTGGCAGCACAGCGGATACGACTGCCCGCCGGTTGATTATTGGGATGATGATACGAATATTACTTTCACGGTGACATTCCAGCGTCACCCCAAAACCAGCGCCATCTGGTTCACCACCGCCGCGCAGGAGGCCGCGCTGACCAACTATATCCGGAACACCATCCTGCCCCAGCTGTCCCTCGGCGGCAAGACCACCTACCAGAAGGTGCAGGCCATCTACAACTGGATCACCGCCAACGTCAAATACGATTACAGCCACCTGAACGATCCCGCCTACCGGCTGCAATACACCGCCTACGCCGCGGCTGTCCAGAAAAAGGCCGTGTGCCAGGGCTACGCCAACCTGTTCTACCGTCTGGCCAATGACGCGGGCATCGACTGCCGCATCATCACCGGCAAAGCCTACAACGGCACCCAGACGGAGGATCACGCCTGGAACATCGTCCGCATGGAGGACGAAAAGTACTACTGTCTGGACGCCACCTGGGACGCGGGCCTCAAGCCCGAGAACTATGAGTACTTCCTGAAGGGCCTCACCAGCTTCAGCAGGGATCATCAGGCGGAGACGGACAAGCTGAACACCCCCTACTGGACCCAGTACGAATCCAGGACCTCCGCCGCGGATTACAAGGCGAGCAGCCCCCAACTGCCCGCCCCCACCGTTACTGGCGGCAATGACAGTCAGGGCCGTCCCACCCTGAAATGGAACGCCGTCATCGGCGCGGCCAAGTACGAGGTGTACCGCGCCCGCAGCCTGAACGGCGACTACATCAAGTACAGCACCGTCACCGGCACCAGCTACACCAACATTAGCTACATCGAAAACGGCAATACCTACTACTACAAGGTCCGCGCCCTGAAATCCGATGGCACGGCAGGCGCGTGGAGCAGCATCGTGTCCGTGACCTACCGCGCCGCCTCGACAGGTACGCTGCCCGCCCCCACCGTCACCGGCGGCAACGACAGCCAGGGCCGTCCCACGCTGAAATGGAACGCCGTGTCCGGTGCGGCCAAGTACGAGGTGTACCGTGCCCGCAGCAAGGATGGTGACTACATCAAGTATGCTACCGTCACCGGCACCAGCTACACCAACACCAGCTACATCGAAAACGGCAATACCTACTGTTACAAGGTGCGCGCCCTGAAATCCGACGGCACGGCGGGCGCATGGAGCAGCATCGTGTCCGTGACCTATAAGCAGACTCTGTCCGCCCCCGCCGTTACCGGCGGCAACGACAGTCAGGGCCGTCCGACCCTGAAATGGAACGCCGTCACCGGCGCGGCCAAATATGAAGTCTACCGCGCCCGCAGCAAGGACGGCGACTACATCAAGTATTCCACCGTCACTGGCACCAGCTACACCAACACCAGCTACATCGAAAACGGCAATACCTACTACTACAAGGTGCGCGCTCTGGATGCCAACGGTACCGCCGGCGCGTGGAGCAGCATCGTGTCCGTGACCTACCGCGCCGCTTCGACAGGCACTCTGTCCGCCCCCACCGTCACCGGCGGCAACGATGCGCAGGGCCGTCCGACCCTGAAATGGAACGCCGTCACCGGCGCGGCCAAATATGAAGTCTACCGCGCCCGCAGCCTGAACGGCGACTACATCAAGTACAGCACCGTCACCGGCACCAGCTACACCAACACCAGTTACATCGAAAACGGCAATACCTACTATTACAAGGTTCGCGCTCTGGATGCCAGCGGTACCGCCGGCGCGTGGAGCAGCATCGTGTCCGTGACCTACCGCGCCGCCTCGACAGGCACTCTGTCCGCTCCCACCGTCACCGGCGGCAACGACAGCCAGGGCCGTCCGACCCTGAAATGGAACGCCGTCACCGGCGCAGCCAAGTACGAGGTGTACCGCGCCCGCAGCATGAACGGTGACTACATCAAGTATTCTACTGTCACCGGCACGTCCTACACCAACATCAGCTACATCGAAAACGGCAATACCTATTACTACAAGGTCCGCGCCCTGAAATCCGATGGCACGGCGGGCGCATGGAGCAGCATCGTGTCCGTGACTTACCGAAAGCCTGCCGCCGCTACGGTGGCCAGCGGCAAGTGCGGTGACAGCGCCAGCTGGAAGCTGGACGCCGAGGGTACTCTGACCATCAGCGGCACCGGTGCGACCTATGACTTCTTCGACGATTATAACTGCACCGCCCCCTGGTATGACGCCGAGCTGCGGCTTCGGATCAAAAAGGTCGTGGTGGAGAAGGGCATCACCTACGTTGGAACTTGGGCGTTCTATGACTGCAGCGAGATGACCTCCGTCTCCCTGCCCACAACGCTGGAGACCATGGGCGCCTCTGTGTTCATGGACTGCACCAGCCTGACCTCCGTCACCATCCCTGCCGGTGTGACATTTATTAGCGGTGATTTCTTCCGGGGCTGCACGTCCCTGAAGTCCGTCACCCTGCCGGACAGCCTGCGGGAGACCGGCGGCTGCACCTTCATGTACTGTACCAGCCTGACCAGCGTCCGTCTGCCCGCCACCCTCCTCAGCATTTCCTGGCAAATGTTCAAGGACTGCAAGAGCCTGACGTCCCTCACCATCCCCCGCTCCGTGGTAGATGTTAAGCAGGACGCCTTTTCCGGCTGTACCGCTTTGAAAAACGTGACCTATACCGGAACCACCGCCGATTGGAAGGCCCTGACGATCTACTCCGGCAATGAGGCGCTGACTCGCGCCAACGTCAGATGCACCGGCAGCACCGTCCTCACCGCACCCACCCTGACCCTCAGCGTCAGCAAGAAGGGCCAGCCCACCCTGAAGTGGAACGCCGTCAGCGGCGCCGCCGGCTACCAGATCTGGTGTAGCTATGACAGCGGAGATGGGACCGGCCCGTGGTACCACTGGCTCACCAATCTGGACAAGAGAACTGCCTCCTTTACCGATGACCGGGAGCTGGAGAAGGGCCGGACCTACACCTACAAGGTCCGCGCCGTTACGTCAAGCGGCGCTGTGGGCTCCTTCAGCAAAGAGGTGACCTTCACCTATAACCCCGCCGCATCTCTGGCCGCACCCACCGTCACTGCCGGCCTTGACGATCAGGGCTATCCCGCCCTGACTTGGCCTGCCGTGCCTGATGCGGCCCGGTATGAGGTCTATCGCGCTGCCAGCGAGGACGGCAATTTCGCCCAGCTCGCCGCCGTCACCTCCAACAGTTACACCAACAGCGCCGTCCTGACGGACGGCGCTGCCTACTACTACAAGGTCCGCGCACTGGACAGCGACGGCGAGGCCGGCCCCTTCAGCGATGTGGTCTCCGTTACATACACCGCCCGGCCCGCTCTGGTGGCCAGCGGCAAGTGCGGCGACAGTGCCAGCTGGAAGCTGGATGCCGACGGCGTTCTGACCATCACCGGCGCCGGCCCCATGGCGGACTACAGCCAGCCCACTTCGGACAACTGCGCACCGTGGCGTACCTATGCCAACGACATCAAAAAGGTGGTGGTGCAGAAGGGCGTGACCGCCATCGGCAGCTATGCCTTTGCCAGTCTGGAGCGCGTTACCTCCGTGACCATCCCCGAGGGCGTCACCTCCATTGGGAGCAGCGCGTTTGAGAATTGCGGCCTTATGGCCTACGGCGGTCTGGGCGCGGTGACGCTGCCGGAGGGGCTGACCACCATCGGCAGCAGCGCCTTCAGCGGCTCCTATATGGACTCACTGACCCTGCCGGAGAGCCTGCGTACCATCGGCGGCGCTGCTTTTGAGAAATCTCATCTAAAGACCCTGACCATCCCCGGCGGCGTCACCTCCATTGGAAACGGCGCATTTAGTAACTCGCACCTGACATCCATCCAACTGCCCGACGGTGCGCAGCTGGGAGCCATGCTGTTCTATCAGTGCTATGAGCTGACAGACGTGACTCTGCCCGCTGACCTGACAGTCATCGGAGACAGCATGTTCGAAAACTGCACCAAGCTGACCCATGTGACCATTCCCTCCGGCGTGACCCGTATTGAGCGGGAGGCCTTCACCATGTGCGGCGCGCTGGAGGAGATCCGGCTCCCTGAGGGCGTGGAGACCATTGGGGTTATTGCGTTCTCCGGCTGCGTCGCCATGACCGGAGCGTACCTGCCCCGCAGTCTCACCACTATTGAGAGTGGGGCGTTCAGCGCCTGCCGCAGCCTGACTGACGTGTACTACGGCGGCACGGCGGCGGAGTGGTTGGCCATCTCCGTGGCTGACCGCAACGACCCGCTGCTGAACGCGGCGCTCCACTGCACCGGCCAGTCCGCAAGCCGGCTGGATGTGCCCGCCATGACGCTGGGCGAGGATTGCAGCGACGGCAAGCCCACCGTCTGGTGGCCCGCCGTCACCGGCGCGGAGCGCTACGAGATCTGGCGCGCACAGGCCGCCTCCGACGGCAGCGCCCCTGCCGCTTCCGCCTATACCCTCATCGTGTCGGCGGACGTCACATTCCACAAGGATACCACCGCCGAGGCCGACACCTGGTATTACTATAAGGTACGCGCCGTCAGCGGCAGCGCGTACAGCGACTTCAGTCAGGCGGCCCGCCGGTACTGCGAGGCGCCTCCCACCATGGACACGCCGGAGATCACGTCTCTGGAGCTGGATGACAGCGGCAAGCCGGTGCTGACCTGGCGCACCGTGGAGGGTGCCGCCCGCTATCAGGTGTTCCGCTCGGAGGATAACGGCTTCTCCTACTCTCCCATGGGCACGGTGCTTCCCACCGGCTCCGACACCATCACCTGGACGGACACCACCGCTGTCAGCGGCATCGGCTATTACTACGGCGTTGGCTGCTATGATGACAACGGCCATTACAGCAGCTTTGGCAGCGGCGAGTGGTGGGTTACCGCCCGCTGACCCAAGCCCCGCATACGCAAAAGGAGAACGGCGGAAGCCGTTCTCCTTTTGCGTATGCTTTCTTTTTTTACACGTACCGCTGGGAGCCCACGTCGAACACGCCGCGGGTGGTGATGCGCAGCGTGGGGATCACCGGCAGCGCCATGAAGCTCAGGGTCATGAACGGGTCGATGCCCTCGGACACGCCCAGCGCGTAGGCGGCGGCCTTGGCGGCCTCCAGATCGCGGTTCACGTTGACCAGACTGTCGTCGGACATGATGCCCGCGATGGCCAGCAGCACATCGCTCCTCACCTGACCGTCCTCCACCACGGTGATGCCGCCGTGGTTCTGTACGATGTGGTTGGCGGCGAAGGCCATGTCCTCCTCGTTGGTGCCCACCACGATGATGTTGTGACTGTCGTGGCTGATGCTGGTGGCCACCGCACCCGTCTTCAGACCGTAGCCCTTGATGTAGCCCAGACCGATGTGGTGGGTGTTCTTATGCCGCTCGATGACGGCGATCTTCAGAATGTCGTAATCCACGTCGATGCGGTCGGTGTAGCCGCCGTCGGTGGTGGTGATCTCGCCGCTGACCATGCCAATGACGGCGTGGGGACGGCTGTCGGTGAAGTCCGCCGCAGTCAGCGGGGCCACATGGAACGTGTCATGGGCGTGCTTCACCAGATACGGATCGATCTCCGGCGTGGGGAAGTCCTTCAGCACGCCGTCGCTGTACATCAGCTCGCCCTTCTTGAACACCTTCTCAATGTTGAAGTGCTCGAAGCTGTCGATGATAACGAAGTCCCCCAGATAGCCGGGGGCGATAGCGCCCCGGTTGTTCAGCAGGAAGTACCGCGCCGCGTTGTGGCAGGCGGCCTTGATGGCGGTGATGGGATCCGCGCCCAGTGCGATGGCCTTCTTGACGATGTAGTCGATATGCCCCTTTTCCAGCAGGTCGTTGGGGTGCTTGTCATCGGTGCAGAACATGCACCGCTCCACGTACTTGTCACACAGCAGGGGGACCAGCGCCTCCAGATTGCGGGCGGCGGTGCCCTCGCGGATCATGATGAACTGGCCCCGCTCCAGCTTGGCGATGGCGTCGGCCAGATCGTGGCACTCGTGGTCGGAGTACACGCCTGCTGCGATATAGGCGTTAAGGTCGTTGCCCTTCAGATCGGGGGCGTGACCGTCGATCTTCTTGTGGTGGGCCTGACTGGCCACGATCTTCTCTACCACCTGGGGGTCGCCGTTGATGGTGCCTACGAAGTTCATCATCTCCGCCAGACCCTGCACCCGGGGATGGTCGTAGAAGGAGTCAATGGCACGGTAGTCCAGGTTGGCGCCGGACTCATCCAGCGGCGTGGCCGGCACGCAGGAGGGCAGCATGAACCGCACATCCACCGGCAGATCCTCCGTGGCCTGAAGCATGTACTCGATGCCGTCGGTGCCCATGACGTTGGCGATCTCGTGGGGGTCTGTGATGACCGTGGTGGTGCCGTGAGGCAGCACAGCCTTGGCGAACTCCGTGGGGCTCACCAGCGAGCTCTCCAGATGGATGTGGGCATCCACGAACCCCGGCAGCACGATCTTGCCGGAGACATCCACCTCCACCGCACCGCTGTATTCGCCCATGCCCACGATGAGGCCCTCCGCCACGGCGATATCTCCGTGACACAGCTCATTGGAAAACACGTTGACATAGGTGGCGTTCTTCAGCACCAGATCCGCCGGCTCCCGTCCGGCGGCCACGGCGATGACCCGCAGCTTCTTGTTGAGCTTGCGGTTGATTTTCCCGGCGTAGCTTTCCTTGACAGACATATGCAATAGACTCCTTTCCCGGTGCGGCCCTCCAAAGCCATTAGTTTTGTTAATTCTAAATATTACCACAGCTTATAAAGATTGTCCAGCCCTTCTGCCATAAAAAACGTGTGGCAGCCCGCAGACTGCCACACGTTTTACTTATGTATGCGTTCTTAACGCTTTACTTCACGCTGCCGTCGGCATTGAACACCGGAAGGGGAGCCAGAAACTTGATGTCCTTGCGCGCCGCGGCATCGCCCTCGGCCAGCACGGACACGCGGCCGGCCACAATGCCGCCCGCCAGCTTCACCAGCTCCTCCATGGCGTGGATAGAGCCGCCGGTGGAGATGACATCGTCCATCAGCAGGATGCGCTTGCCGCGGATCATGTCGGCGTCATCGCGGCCCAGATAGAGCTTCTGTACGCCGGCGGTGGTGATGGATTTATCCTCCACGTGGATGGGATCGGGCATGTATGCCTTGGGACCCTTGCGGGCAATAAAGTACTTGGCGGCGCCGCTCTGGCGGGCCATCTCGTGGATGAGGGGGATGGACTTGGCCTCGGCGGTCAGCATGTAGTCGTAGCTGTCCTGGTCCACCAGCTTCAGCATTTCCCGGGCGCAGGCCACCGTCAGCTCTGCGTCGCCGAAACAGATAAAAGCGCCGATATACAGGTCGTCCGTGACCTTACAGATGGGCAGATCGCGCTGCAGACCGGCCACGGTGATGGGATAAACAGGCATGATTCAAAACTCCTTTTCAGGCACGGCCGCCATATGGCCGTCTGCCGTCATAGTATGGTCGCACTGCACGAAACGGCAGCAAACCATCGATCAACAAGGGCAAACAGGACTGTCAGCGCGTCTTTCCGGCGCTTTTTGCCCTTTTCGCCTTGGCCTGCGTCAGCAAGCCTGCACCTCAAAAGCCAAAAAACACCCGAAAATCCATCACTGACAGGTGCAAAGCAGCTTTGCCGGAGCAGAAATGTGCCCGGACGGGGAAAGACCTCAGGAGAGGACCTGCTGCATCCCCGAGAGCCTTGCCGCTGTACGGGCGTATCACTGCCCGTCAAGGCCGTGCTTGCCTTTGTCGATCGACAGTGTACATTATATGAGCAGCCCGAAAAAAAGTCAAGATTCCGCCGCAATTTTACACGGAAAAGTGGTCACGCTTTGAAGTACGAAAGCACCGGCTGTTTTGTGAAAAATATATCAAATTAGCCGCCGCAGAGTGACGGATTTTTGCTGTGAGGCATTCAACAATATGCACAAAAAAAGCAGGTTTTTTTTTACGGCCCGAAAGGGAGAATTTGGCTGAACACCCCTTGAGAAAAAGGAAAATCGGTGTTATCATCGGGGCAGATGAAGGTGCGGGGCACTGCGCCGACATGATTCCGAACGGAACACTTATTTGAGGAGGAATTTAGCTGTGAATAAGTATTTGGCAGACGTTCTGGAGAGCGTCAGAACCAAGCATGGCAACGAGCCTGAGTTCGTACAGACTGTTGAGGAGGTTCTGTCCTCTCTGGAGCCTGTGATCGAGAAGCACCCCGAGTATGAGAAGGTGGACCTGCTGGGCCGTATGGTGGAGCCCGAGCGTATGTTCACATTCCGCGTGGTGTGGTGCGATGATGCCGGCCAGTGGCACACCAACCGCGGCTGGCGCTGCCAGTTCAACGGCGCTATCGGCCCCTACAAGGGCGGCCTGCGCTTCCAGAAGAACGTGTACGAGGGTATCATCAAGTTCCTGGGCTTCGAGCAGACCTTCAAGAACAGCCTGACCGGCCTGCCCATCGGCGGCGCCAAGGGCGGTTCCGACTTCGATCCCGCCGGCAAGTCCGATGCCGAGGTCATGCGTTTCTGCCAGAGCTTTATGACCGCTCTGTACCGCTACATCGGGCCCGACATCGACGTCCCCGCCGGTGATATGGGCGTGGGCGGCCGCGAGATCGGCTATCTGTACGGCCAGTACCGCCGCCTGAAGGGCGTGTGGGAGAACGGCGTGCTCACCGGCAAGGGCCTGAGCTACGGCGGTTCCCTGATCCGTCCCGAGGCCACCGGCTACGGCGCCATGTACTATCTGCAGGAAGTGCTGAAGCACGAGAATGACACCATCGAGGGCAAGAAGATCGCTATCTCCGGCTACGGCAATGTGGGCTGGGGCATCATGAAGAAGGCATCCCAGCTGGGCGCCAAGGTCACCTATTTCGCCGGCCCCGACGGCTACGTTCACGATCCCGACGGCGTTATCACCGACGAGAAGCTGAACTTCATCCTGGAGATGCGCGCCAAGGATCCCATGCACTGCAAGCCCTATGCTGACAAGTTTGGCTGCGAGTTCGTTGCCGGCGAGAAGTGCTGGGGCGTCAAGGATGTTGACGTGTATATGCCCGCCGCCATGCAGAACGATGTCAAGATGGAGTCCGCTGAGAAGATCGCTGCTTCCGGCGTGAAGTACTACATCGAGGTCGCCAATATGCCCACCACCAACGATGCTCTGAACTTCCTGCGTGCGCAGAAGCACATGATCGTTGCTCCCTCCAAGGCTGTTAACGCCGGCGGCGTGGGCGTCTCCGCTCTGGAGATGGCGCAGAACTCCGAGCGTCTGGTCTGGACCGCTGAGGAAGTCGACCATCAGCTGCACAAGATGATGGAGAACATCCACAAGGTGTCCGCCGAGGCCGCCGAGGAGTACGGTCTGGGTTACGATCTGGTGGCTGGCGCCAACATTGCCGGCTTCAAGAAGGTCGCCGAGGCGATGATGGAGCAGGGCTGCTTCTAAGCCGAACGTTTCATCCGGTACAAAAAGTACATAAGAGTACCCAAGTACACCAAAAGGGACCGCTTTTGCGGTCCCTTTTTTATGATTTTCTGAAGTTTTTGCCGAAGTGGTTGACATTTTTTTCAAAAACGGCTTATACTATATCGGACTGTATCGGACGAATTTTCGGTTTTGGGCTGGGCCGCTTTTGAGAGCGGTACAGTACTGGGATTGGAAAAAAATAGAATTTGCGGCAAAGCGGGGGGATGGGCGATACCACAGTTTGACCTTGGAAAAATTTTACAGATGCTGCCGGATCTGGCAGTGCTGGCGGCAGTGTATCTGCTGGTACTGCTGCCCCGCTGGAGGGGACTGGGACACCGCGTACTGGCAGTCCGGACGGTGTTTTTCATCTATCTGGTCTGTGTGCTGGGGGTGACGCTGCTGCCGGTGCTGGCCAATTTGCCGAAATTGGCGGGGAATCACTATGCACTCATGGAGCTGGAGCCCTTCCGTGATCTGCGGAACGGCTACGGCAACGCAGCGCGACAGCTGTCGCTGAACGTTGTGATGACAGTGCCTTTCGGCTTTCTGTGGCCGCTGGTGCGGCGGAAGCACGGCCTGTGTCGGGCAGTGCTGGCCGCGCTTCTGCTGAGCCTGTGCATCGAGCTGTTGCAGCCGCTTCTGACGACAAATCGCACATCCGACATCACGGATGTCATCGCCAACACGGCTGGTGGACTGGTGGGGTATCTGCTGTTCCTGCCCTTTGGCTCCCGCCTCCTGCATCTCTGCGGCGCGGAAGATCGTCCGCGAAATTTGGACGAAATGCCGGCGAGTGCGGACAATGCGAAGAATGGAGAAGGCGAAAATCAGGATAAATTTTAGTGGCTAACAGAAAGAAAAAGCGAAAGCACCGCATGTGAAGCGCGGTACCCGCCCCACAAAAATAATGCGACAAACCACACAAAAAGTATAATACGGGCGAAATATAGTGCTGTAATGGACGGCGCAAAACAGTGCGTCAAACAGCATAAAAATAGCGCGATAGACTGCATAAAATGGCAGATTGAGCCGCATAAGAGAATGTGTATAAAACCGCATAAATATAACCATGCCCTGCCGGTACCATCCGGCAGGGCATGGTTGCGTGCAACTAATTTCCGTTTTCCTTCCCGGAATTTCCGGTTTTATTTCCGGATGTGCTTCATGAGGAAGTTTCGGCAGAAAGAGCTGAATATTTATGCGAAATAGATGAATATTAAATAATTTCGATACGAGTAAGTGAAAAGCCGCGCAGCATTTCCCAACGGAAAACGAACGCCCAGCCGCCGGTGAATCAGTTGTGCGCACCGAGGCTGGAACAGTCGGGCGCACCTGGGGGAACCGCGGCGGATATGGAGGGCTGCGATGAGACAGCGGCAGAGCGCAAGAGAGCAGAGAGGTCCTTTGCGACAGCCGCGGGTCACGAAGGTGCGGTGGTCTTGGGGCCGTGTGGGTTACGAGAGGGCTGAAAGGCCCTCTGAAAAGAATAGCGGGTCGCGAGAGAGGAGAGACTCGCAATGTCCGTCAGAGCCATCTGGCCATCGCTGCCGTAGGAGAGGTGATCCACGTGAAGTTGACATAACTCGGAGGCGTGGCGATAACCGACTTATCGGCGGTCATCAGGGCGAAGGCGGCCATGTCGTCGCCCATCAGCAGGCAGGGGGTGAGACTGCGGTCCTGCGCGATGAGAAAACCACCGCCGTAAAAGCAACTGAGGCTGCACGGCGGGCCGCCCTTTTCCACGCGATGCAGGCTTGCAGCGCTTCCGCACCGGCCTGCGCCGCGTACCGGATGCGGAACTCGCCGGTGAAGGTGCCGGGCCGGAACAGATCGTTGGCCTTTTCCCTCGTAGGCGTACCGTGGTGGTCTTTGTGAACGCGCCGCTTTGGCAGACGGCGGCGTCACTGCGGCGGTCAACGGCCCGGGGAAAGGGCAGCCGCCGGCCGGAACGCGGCGGCTGCGGCGCAGACGGCGCAAAAAGCGGTCGGAATGCGCTTTTGCCGGGAGATGGTTTCACGTGCAGGGCGGTGTCCCCCTGAAAAGAAATGGGGCTTGCCGGTGATGTGCGCGAAATGAGCGGCGTGCCGGTGGCGTGTGGTGGACCGCGTGTCTGCGATTCAGCCGGAACGGGTGTGTTGACGGGGCATTGGATATTCGTAGGGCACGCTGGTCGGCAGGGGGCCTTCCAACGCTTTCCCGTGGTTCGGCTTAGCGGGTGTCAGTCTGGCTCCGAAGAAGTGCCGCTGGGCGGCGAGGGTATGGCGGCGTGCCGGTTGGCACGCTTGGCCGGCGCTCGTTGTGTACGCCGCCTTGGTGTGCCGGCCTTCTGCGAAAGGGACATCGCCTGATGGGGTGGACTGTGCTTAGAACGTGTCAGGCCGCCAGGCATAGGGGAGGAGGGCGGTGACGGCGGCAGACAGCTCCCGGAACTGACGGCAGGTCAGGGACTGCCCGCCGTCGGACAGGGCGCAGGCGGGGCGGTCGTGGACCTCCACCATCAGGCCATCGGCTCCGGCCGCTGCGGCGGCCAGCGCCAGCGGCAGCACCAATTCGCTGCGGCCCGCCGCGTGGCTGGGGTCTACCAGCACCGGCAGGTGGGTGGCCCGCTTCAGCACGGGGATGGCGGACACGTCCAGAGCGGCACGGGCGGCGGACACACCGCTGCGTACACCGCGCTCACACAGGATGACCTGCTCGTTGCCGCCGGAGAGCAGGTACTCCGCTGCCAGCAGGAATTCCTCCACCGTGGCGGAGAGACCACGCTTCAGCAGCACGGGGCGGCGCAGCTGGCCCAGCGCTTTCAGCAGCGTATAGTTCTGCATATTGCGGGCACCGACCTGCAGCACGTCCACATCGGCCAGCAGATCCAGCTGGGAGATATCGGTGATCTCCGTTACCACCGGCAGGCCCGCATCCCGGCCCGCCTGTACCAGCAGGTCCAGACCGGCCTTTTCCAGACCCTGAAAGGTATAGGGAGAGGTGCGGGGCTTGAAGGCGCCGCCCCGCAGCAGTTGGGCGCCGGACTCCTTCACCGACTGGGCCACCGCGGCCATCTGGGGCGCGGACTCCACGGCGCAGGGCCCTGCGATCATGCAGAATTTTTCACCGATTTTTGCATCGCCCACGGCAACCACGGTATTGGCGGGGTGGGCGGCGCGGCCTGCCAGACGATAGGCGGGGGTGAGACGGCGCACCTCCTGCACGTAGGGGAGCCCTTGGAGCATATTGGGGTCGAGACGCCACGTGTCGCCCACCAGCGGCAGAAGGATGCCGTTGGGACCGGCGACGCAGCCGCCCTTGACGTTCTGAGCGGCCAGCTGGGCCAGAAGCTGGCGGATGGCCGCCTCCGGCGTTCCTGTTTTGATAACGATGACCATGTGTGCCTCCTGAAAAAATATCTCGGGCTATTATACCGTTTTCTGCCGCTTTTTGCAATCCGGCAGTTCCGCTTATTGACAGAAAATCCGGAAAGCGATTATACTATTATGTAGTATCATCGCATCAAGGAGTCTGGCGGGCCCGCAGCGGGCCGCCGCAGCTGTGGAGGGAAAGATGGAAAGACAATTTACGCTGAGCTGCTGCTCTACCGTGGATCTGCCGTACAGCTATATGGAGAGCAGGGATATCCCCGTGCTGTTCTACACCTACGTGGTGGACGGCGTGGAATATGACGACGACATGGGCCGCGACCCCGAGGCACTGCCCCGCTTCTACCGGTTCATTCGGGAGGGAAAGCTGCCCCAGACCAGCCAGATCAACGTGGCCGCCTACACGGAATTCTTCGAGAGACTGCTGCAGAAGGGCGACCTGCTGCACATCGCGTTTACGTCCGGCCAGTCCGGCTCGGTACATAACGCCTTTCTGGCGGCGGAGGAGCTGCGGGCCAAATATCCGGAGCGGAAGCTGGTGGTCATCGACTCGCTGTGCTCCTCCTCGGGCTACGGCCTGCTGGTGGACAGCGCTGCCGACCTGCGGGATCAGGGCAAGTCCCTGGAGGAGGTGGAGCAGTGGGTGCTGGCGCACCGGAATCGGGTGCATCACCAGTTCTTCAGCAGCGATATGACCCAGTTCCGGCGGACGGGCCGCGTGTCCGGCGCGGCGGCCACCGTAGCCACGGTGCTGAACATCTGCCCCATCATGCGGCTGGATGACACCGGCTCCATCAAGGCGTACAGCAAGGTGCGGGGCAAGAAGAAGGCTGTGGAGGTGACGGTGGAGACCATGGCGCAGTGCGCCGAGGGCGGCGCGGACTACGACGGCAAGTGCTTCGTGTGCCACTCCCGGTGTCCGCAGGACGCGCAGCTGCTTATCGACGCCATCGAGCAGCGGTTCCCCAGGCTGAAGGGACGCATCCGGCTGTGCGACATCGGCACCATCATCGGCTCCCACGCGGGGCCGGGTACCGTGGCGGTGTTCTTCTACGGAAACGAGCGGCCCAAGATGGCGTGACAAAGCGAAAGAGCAAAAAAGAGACGCGGCGGGAGCTGTGTCTCTTTTTTTGCGGCGGGGGAGAGGGCCGGGCTGCGCGGCACGGGAATGGAAACGGAGCGGGAGGCAGATAATACACGGGAAAAGAAAGCGTTATCGGATAAGTAGAATAACGATATGCCCACAGTAAGGGTTGCAGAAAAGCTGAAAATATTGTATAATAACTAAAAAATTTTTAGCTACTTTCACATCGGCGGGGCTGCCTGCCGCAGGAGGGAGAACGATATGGCCACTTTCACCGTGAATGGACAGACCGTCGTCGTCGAGAAAAATCAGAAGCTCATCCGCTATCTGCGGGACACGCTGCACCTCACCTCCGTGAAGGACGGGTGCAGCGAGGGCGCCTGCGGCACGTGCCACGTGCTCATTGATGGCAAGCCCACCAAGGCGTGCATCCCCCAGACGGACAAGCTGGAGGGAAAGACCATCGTGACGGTGGAGGGACTCAGCGACTGGGAAAAGAAAGTCTACACCTTCGCTTTTGGGGAAGCAGGCGCCGTGCAGTGCGGCTTCTGCATCCCGGGCATGGTCATCTCCGCCAAGGGGCTGCTGGACGTGAATCCGGAGCCGACCCGCGAGGAGGCGGCCTTCGCCATCCGCAATAACATCTGCCGCTGCACCGGCTATGTGAAGATCATCGACGGCATCCTGCTGGCGGCGAAAATCTTCCGTGAGGGGAAGATCCCTGCGGCCAGCGCCGACGACTGGCAGGTGGGCAGCCGCGTCCACCGGCTGGACGTGGAGGAGAAGGTGCTGGGCTGCGGGCAGTACCCCGACGACGTGTACGTGGACGGTATGTGCTACGGCGGCGCGGTGCGCAGCCAGTACGCACGGGCGCGGGTGCTGAGCATCGATACGTCCAAGGCGGAGGCCATGGAGGGCGTGGTGTGCGTGCTGACCCAGAAGGATATCCCGGGGAAGGTCAACGTGGGCCATCTGAAGAAGGACCAGCCCACGCTCATCGGCATCGGGGAGCTGACCCACTATCTGGGCGACGCGGTGGCGCTGGTGTGCGCCCGGGATCAGGAGACGCTGGAGGCCGCCAAGAAGCTGGTGGAGGTGGAGTACGAGGTACTGCCGGCGGTGCATAATCCCGCTGAGGCGGCGGCACCCGACGCGCCGCTGGTATTTGAAGAGGAAGAGAGCAACGTGCAGGCCTACAAGCACGTGTCCCGCGGGGACGCGGCAGGGGCCATCGCCAAGTCGAAATACGTACTGACGGAGAAGTTCCATACGCCCTGGACGGAGCATGCATTCCTGGAGCCGGAGTGCTGCGTGGCGCTGCCGCTGGACAACGGCGGCGTGAGGCTGCTGACCACGGATCAGAGCGCCCACACCACCATGCACGAATGCGCGTCCATGCTGGGCGTGGACTATGAGCACTGTCAGGTGCAGAATATGCTGGTGGGCGGCGGCTTCGGCGGCAAGGAGGACATGTCCGTGCAGCACCACGCGGCCCTGATGGCCTACGTGGCGAGGGTGCCGGTGAAGGTGAAGCTCAGCCGGCAGGAATCCATTCTGGTCCACCCCAAACGCCACAGCATGGACATGGAGTTCACCATGGGATGCGACGAAAACGGTATCATCCAGGGCGTGAAGGCCAGCGTGGTGTCCGATACCGGCGCGTTCGCGTCGCTGGGCGGGCCGGTGCTGGAGCGGGCCTGTACCCACGCGGCGGGACCCTACGCCTATGAGAATTTTGAGATCGAGGGCTGGGCGTACTACACCAACAACCCGCCTGCCGGTGCGTTCCGGGGCTTCGGCGTGACCCAGACCTGCTTCTGCACGGAGACGCTGCTGAACCAGATGGCGGATCTGGTGGGCATCAGCCCGTGGGAGATCCGCTATCGCAACGCCATCCGGCCCGGCGGCGTGCTGCCCAACGGCCAGATCGTGGACGAATCCACCGGCCTTGTGGAGACGCTGGAGGCCATCAAGCCCGCCTACGACGCGGCGGTGGCGGCAGGCGACCCGGTGGGCATCGCCTGCGCCATGAAGAATGCCGGTGTGGGCGTGGGTATCCCTGACTGGGGACGCTGCAAGCTCATCGTGGAGGACGACGGGAAGATACACATCTACACCGGCGCCAGCTGCATCGGGCAGGGGCTGGGCACCGTGCTGGTACAGACGGTGGTGACGTGTACCGGGGTGAAGCGCGAGGACGTGGTGTACGAGCGCAGCAATACGTGGATCGCGCCGGACTCCGGCGACACCTCCGGCAGCCGCCAGACGCTGGTGACGGGCGAGGCTACCCGCCGCGCCTGTGAAAAGCTGAAGGCGGAGCTGGACAGTGGAAAGACTTTACAGCAGTTGGCGGGACAGGAGTTTTACGGAGAGTATCTGGCCAAGACCGATCCGCTGGGCGCGGATGTGCCCAACCCCGTGAGCCACGTGGCCTACGGCTACGCCACCCAGATGTGCATTCTGGACCGCGAGACGGGGAAGATCAGGAGGATGGTGGCCGCCCACGACGTGGGCAAGGCCGTGAACCCCCTCAGCGTGGAGGGACAGATCGAGGGCGGCGTGGTGATGTCCATGGGCTATGCCCTGACGGAGCAGTATCCCATCGACGAGAATTGCAGACCCACCGCCAAGTACGGTACGTTGGGGCTGTTCCGCGCCAACCAGCTGCCGGAGCAGGAGATCGAGGCCATCGTGGTGGAGAAGCCGGGCCTGAATGTGGCCGGAGGCGCCATCGGCATCGGCGAGATCACGTCCATCCCCACGGCGCCGGCCATCGCCGATGCCTACTACCGGTGGGACGGGGAACGGCGGCTCGAGCTGCCGCTGGCGCACACGCCCTACGCCAGAAAGAAGTAAAAAACAGGCCGCAGCGGTGCTGCGGCCTGTGGGAAGATGACCTGTGGGAAGATGACCTGCGGGGAGATGACCTGTGGGAAATGGATAGAGACGCTGGGCGCGCCAGCGGTGCGCACGGCGCTGCCGGCGCCGGGAAATGCGCGGGCGTGCCGGTGCGGCCCGAGGGGCGCGGTTCAACCGGAGCGCGTGACGGGCGTGTCTACCGCTCCCGCGCGATCAAAGCGTCCAGAGCGGCGCGGGTGTCCACGTCCGCCAGCTGGCGGGCGGGCACGTCGTACAGCAGCAGGGCATCCTCGTGACGGCGGATGACCGTGCTGCCGCCGTGGTCCTCCCGCAGCGCCCGCAGCTCCGGAAAGAAGCGGGCGGGGAACAGGCAGGGGTTGCCGCGGACACCGTTGTGGCCCAGAGCCACGATGTGGGACGGGTGCCGGCGGTAGAAATCCACCAGCTCCGCCACGCTGGCCTGCCGCAGCAGGGGCTGGTCCGACACCAGAAACAGTGCGGCATCGCAGTCCTGAAGGGCGTCCAGGCCCAGAGAGATGGTATGACTGATGCCCCAGTCGGGGTGTTGATTTTCAACGGGCGTAAAGGAAAAGCGCCTTGCAGCCTCCGCAGCCTCCGGATGCTGGGTGACTACCACTACCTGCGCAAAGCAGGCGGGAGGGACTGCCTCCAGTGCGCGGCACAGGAGGGTCTTGCCGTCTATCTGAGCGGCCAGCTTATTGGTCCCGAAGCGGGACGCGCTGCCGGCGGCCATGACGACGCAGCCGATGCGCGGTTTTTCCATGGGATGCACCTCCGTGGTGTGGTTTTGACGGTAGTATACCCGCAAAACGGAAAAGCTGTCAAGAAATACGGCGTTATATCGCAAGTAGGATAACGAAAATGCCTTTTCAAATCCACGGATTTGTGATAGGATAATAGAGATATCAGTATGGCTGATGGCAGCCATTTGCGCAGCTGTTACCGAGTCAAATCTCGTTTACAAGGAGGAGTACCGGAATGGGTGAGGTAGGAAAGAGCCAGGTCCGCGTGGACGCTTTCGACAAGGCCACGGGACGGACCAAGTATTATGAGGATCTGATGCCCCGAAACGCGCTGTACGTGCGGATCAAGCACGCGGAGATCGCCCATGGCTTCGTGAAGTCCGTGGATACCAGCGCCGCCGAGGCCATCGACGGCGTGGTGAAGGTCATCACCTGCTTCGACGTGCCGGACATCACCTTCCCCACGGCGGGCCATCCATGGTCCATGGACCCGGGCCATCAGGACGTGGCCGACCGCCATCTGCTGAACCGCCATGTGCGGTACTGGGGCGACGATGTGGCGGTGGTCATCGCGGAGGACGAGGTGTCCGCCATGCAGGGCGTGCGGGCGCTGAAGGTGGAGTACGACGTGCTGCCCTTCGTGCTGGACGCCCAGAAGGCCATGGAGGAGGGGGCGCCCCAGCTTCACGAGAACTATCCCCGCAACATCCTGAAGCACACGGACATGAAGAAGGGCGACTATCAGGCCGCCATCCGGGAGCCCGGGCTCATCAGGGTGGAGGGCTGGTACGACACACCCACCGTACAGCACAGCCATATCGAGAACCACGGATGCTTCTCCTACGAGGAGAACGGCCGCATCGTGGTGGTGTCCTCCACCCAGATCCCCCACATCATTCGCCGCATCGTGGGGCAGGCGCTGGGCCGCCCCTGGGCGGACATCCACATCATCAAGCCCTATATCGGCGGCGGCTTCGGCAACAAGCAGGACGCCCTGTACGAGCCGCTGTGCGCCTACTGCACCACCCAGGTGGGCGGGCGGCCGGTACGCATCGACTGCTCCCGCGAGGAGACGTTCGTGTCCAACCGCGTGCGCCACGCCATCCGGTTCCACATCGTGTCGTGGCTCCGGAAGGACGGCACGTTTGCCGCCCGCAAAGTGGAGTGCTTCTCCAATCAGGGCGCTTATGCCTCCCACGGCCACTCCATCGTGGCCAAGGCCATGGGCTCCTTCCCCCAGCACTACCCCTGCGACAACATGGAGTGCGATGCCTGGACCGTGTTCACCAACCGGCCGGCGGCCGGCGCTATGCGGGGCTACGGCATGCCTCAGGCCAGCTTTGCCGATGAGTCCAATGTGGACGACTGCGCCAGAGCGGTGGGCATGGACCCGCTGGCCTTCCGGATGCAGAACATCATGCCCCAGGGCTTCGAGGACGGATTCAGCCACAACGTCAACTACAACGACTCCTTCCGTGAGTGCATGGAGGCGGGCCGGAAATACATAGACTACGACAGGAAGATGGCGGAGTACGCCAAGGAGACCGGCCCCATCCGCCATGCGGTGGGCATGGCCACGTTCTGGTACAACACCGCCGTGTACCCCATCTCGCTGGAGACCTCCAGCAACCGGATGCAGCTGAATCTGGACGGCACCGTCACCATGCAGTGCGGCGAGACGGAGATCGGACAGGGCGCCGACACGGCCTACGCCCAGATGACCGCCGATGTGGTGGGCTTGAAGAGCTATAAGGATGTGCATGTGGTATCCTGTCAGGACACCGACATCACGCCCACGGGTCTGGGCGCCTACGCCAGCCGCCAGACCTATACGGCGGGCTTCTCCATCCGCCAGACCGGCCTGCTGCTGAAGGAGAAGATCCTGCAATATGCCACCGACCTGACCCGTCAGGCGGTATACAACATGGATATCGTGGACGGCAACATCATCCGCAGCACCGACGGCAAGGCGCTGATGAGCCTGAAGGAGCTGGCCATGACCGCCCAGTACAACGCCGCCAGGAGCGAGCACATTACCGCCGAGTCCACGTTTACCATCCGCAACAACGCCTACTCCTTCGGCTGCACCTTCGTGGACATCGAGGTGGATATCCCCATGTGCAAGGTGACGCTGCGGGACATCGTCAATGTCCACGACTGCGGCAAGCTCATCAATCCGGCGCTGGCCGAGGCACAGGTACATGGCGGCATGTCCATGGCCATCGGCTACGGCATGGGCGAGCAGCTGCTGTTCGATGAGAAGAACGGCAAGCCCCTGAACAACAACCTGCTGGACTACAAGCTCAGCACCATTATGGATCACCCCCATCTGGAGGCGCAGTTCATCGAAAATGCCGAGCCTACCTCGGCCTTTGGCACCAAGGCGCTGGGCGAGCCGCCGGCCTGCTCCGGCGCACCGGCCATCCGAAACGCCATTCTCAACGCCACCGGCGTGGCCATCGACCAGAACCCCATGAATGCCCACATCCTCTTCAAGCGCTTCAGCGAAGAGGGACTCATTCAGGACTGAGGAGGGAGAAGCTATGTATGATATGTTGGCACTGTACGAGGCCAAGAACGTACAGGATGCGGTGCGCCTGCGGCTGGAGCACCCCGAGGCGCAGATCATCGCCGGCGGCACGGACGTGCTGGTGCAGATGCGGGAGGGCAAGCGGGCCGGTAAGGCGCTGATCTCCATCCAGAAGTGCGGCGAGATGCGGGGCATCTCCATCGATGACGAGGAGAACATCCGTATCGGCAGCCTTACCAGCTTTACCCACATCACCAACGATCCCATCATCCAGAAGTACATCAACGTACTGGGCGAGGCGGTGGACATGGTGGGCGGCCCCCAGATCCGCAACGCTGGCACCATCGGCGGCAACACCTGCAACGGCGTGACCTCCGCCGACTCCGCCTCCACGCTTCACGCGTGGGAGGCCATCGTGGAGATCACCGGCAAAAACGGCGTGCGCCGCGTACCCATCAAGGAGTTCTACATCAAGGCGGGTACCGTGGATCTGCGGGTGGAGGACGGCGAGATCCAGACGGCCATCCTCATCCCCAAGACGTCCTACGACCGGACGTGGGGACACTACATCAAATACGCCATGCGCAACGCCATGGACATCGCCACGCTGGGAACCTCCGTCAACGCGCGGCTCAGCCCCGACGGCAAGACGTTTGAGCGGGTGCGCATCGCCTTCGGCGTGGCGGGTCCCGTGCCCATGCGGGCGGTGAACGCGGAGGCATTCATCAACGGCAGGGCCGTAACGCTGGAGAATATCGAGGTCTTCGGCCGCAAGGTGCTGGAGGACATCCATCCCCGCGACTCCTGGCGCGCCAGCAAGGCGTTCCGCAGCCATATTGCCGTGGAGAGCGCCAAGCGGTGCCTCATCGAATCTGTAAAGCTGGCGGGAGGTGTGCTGTAATGGCGAAAAGGCAGTATCAGCTGGTGACCTGCACCATCAACGGCAGGGAAGTGGAACAGATGGTGGACGTGCGTGCATCGCTGACCGATATGCTCCGCAACGATTTCCACCTGACCAGCGTGAAGAAGGGCTGCGAGGTGGGCGAGTGCGGCGCGTGCAACGTGCTCATCGACGGCGAGTGCTTCAACTCCTGTCTCTATCTGGCGGTGTGGGCCGAGGGCAAGCACATCACCACGCTGGAGGGCCTGATGGGCCCCAACGGCGAGCTGTCCGACATCCAGCAGGCTTTCATGGAGGAGACGGCCATCCAGTGCGGCTTCTGCATCCCGGGCTTTCTGATGACGGCGGTGGAGATCCTGGACCGCGGCGTGCTGTACAGCGATGACGAGCTGCGCAAGCTGCTGAGCGGCCATCTGTGCCGCTGCACCGGCTATGAGAACATTTTCAAGGCGGTGAAAAAGACCATGCTGCGCCGGTTGGGCAAGCTGGATGATCCGTTTCTGAATACGTAAGGAAAAAGCGCCCCGCGGCTATGCCGCGGGGTGCTTTTGTCCGGGCGGAGCGGCGGAAATGCCGGAGGAGAGCGGCGATGAAGGGAGAATATACCAGAGTAGGGGTTGTCATTTCGGGAATCATGTGATATACTGACGCCTGACAAGTACATAACAGGACAGCGTGCCGGTCTTTCACGGACTGGCGGCGGAATGGGGTGAGATGCCCCGCGAGAAGGTCACTGTGATGCCCGCGCCGATAAGGCGGCGGGATAAGTCAGATACGAGATACGCTGCTCCTGGGCTTTGCCATTTCCCGAAGCCGAAGCAAGAAGTGTTTTTTACGCGCACGACCTGCTTGGGCCGTGCGCTTCTTTTGTAACGCGCACGGCTGGCTTTGGCTGTGCGCGTTTTATTTTTGGGCGAAGCGGGATGGCGTGCGGAACGGTGCGGGGGCTGATGCGGCGGCGTTTTGTGCGAGTGTGCATGTGTGCGTTCAGGTCTGCGGACCTTTAATATATGAATACATCAGAGAAAGGAAGATCACATGATGAAGAAACGATTGCTCGCCCTGCTGATGGCAGCGGTGATGACGATCAGTTTGCTCCCCACCACCGCGTGGGCCCACGATGCGGCGCATGCCGAGGGCATCCGGGACACCGAGGGCGTCGAAGACGTCCAGGGCAGCGAAGGCGACCGGGACTTAGAGGAGGTTTCGGACTCCGAAAATGTTCCCGGTGAGGACGCGGTGGACGCTGCCGCACTGGCGGCTGTCGAGGACGATGGGCCTGCGGCACTGGCGGCGGCCACCACGCTGGACAGCTATTTCGAGGGTCTGCCGGTCATCGCGGAGACGGAGCCGGGCAGTCCCAGCAGCACCAAGAAGTGGAAGGTCACGACGCTGGGCGGCGACACGGTTCTCATGTCCGGCAACAAGGGCAAGAGCTCCAGCACCAGCACGCTGCAGCTGACCTTCACCGGCGACACCCATCTGACCTTTGAGTACAAGGTCTCCTCCGAGAAAAACTACGACAAGTGTACCATCACGCTGGGCAGCGACAAGCTGGTCAACGGCGAGAGCGGCGACCAGAACTGGAAGCCTCTGGAGCTGGACGCCAAGAGCGGTCAGGTGCTGACGGTAGTCTACACGAAGGACAGCAGCGGCGACAGGTTTGACGACTGCGTGTACCTGCGGAATTTCTCCGCCGGTGAGGCGCTGGTGGTGACGTTCCACGCCAACAACGGCACGGAGGATACCGCCCAGCAGAAGGTCTACGGCGGCAAGGCCGCGCTGAAGGCCAATACCTTTACCTGCGAGAATAAGATCTTTGCGGGCTGGGCCGCCGCGGCGGACGGCGAGGTGCTGTATCAGGACGGCGAGCGCATCACCACCGAGACGAGCCTGGACCTGTACGCCGTGTGGGCGGACGCCTATACCGTTACCTTTGACAACGACGGCACTACGGCCACGGTGATGACGCCCCGGAACGGCGCCATCGGCAGCCGCATCCCCGCCGATCCCAGCAGGAAGGGCTACACCTTCGACGGCTGGTTCAACGGCGAGACGAAGCTGACGGCGGAAACGGTCATCTCCGGCGATAGTACCTACACCGCCAAGTGGACGGCCATCACCTACACCATCGCATTCAGCGGCGGTTCGGAGAGCACCGGCTCCGTCGAGAGCATCCCCGCCGCCTACGACCGGGAGGTGACGCTGCCCCGGAACGCCTTTACCCGCCCGGGGTACAGCTTCAACGGCTGGAGCCAATCCTCCTCCGCGTCCAAGGGCAGCTACGCCGAGGGCGATGCGGTGAAGAACCTGACCAGCACCCAAGGCACCACCGTCACACTCTACGCCGCGTGGCAGCCCCTGCCGGTGACTGTGAGACTGCACCTGAACTATGCGGGTGCGGAGGACATCACCCGTACCGGCGCTGTGGGCAGCAACTACAACTATATCCTCACCGATGCCGGTACGACCAGATTCAATTCCATCACGGATCCCAAGCGTGACGGCTATATCTTTGACGGCTGGTACGACGCGGCGGAGGGCGGCAGCGCGATCGGTACGACCTATAAGTTCACGGCTGCCGATGCTGAGGACGGCTTCGACATGTACGCCCACTGGGTCAAGGGCATCATCGTCCACTTCGACGGCAACGGCTACAAGGGAACGCTGGCGGACAAGACCGTGACGCCGGACAAGGTATACAGCAGCCTGACCTATCTGCTCAGAGAGAGCTCCTACCCCGCCAACAAGACGCTGGAGGGCTGGTACATCAAGAACGCGGACGGCTCCTTCGGCGAGGCTGTCGCCAAGGACACCGTGTTTTCCGGCGACGAGGTGACGCTCATCGCCAAGTGGCGCGACTATCAGTACATCATCAAGTACCACGTCAAGTCCGGCGATAAGAGCGGCGTTACCGGCACCATGGCCGATCAGCCCGCCCCCTTCGGACAGGACGTAAAGCTGGCGAAGTGCGCGTATGTCCGCGAGGGCTACGACTTTGCGGGCTGGGCCACCAGCAGCTACGGCTCCACCATTGCCCATCCGGACGAGGCGGTCATCAACCGCGCATGGGAGGAGGACGACTGGGGCGACGGCAGCGAGGATAACGAGTCCTACACGCTGTACGCCGTGTGGACCGAGAAAAAGTCCCCCGAGCAGACCGCGGCCGATAAGAAGCTGAACGCCGCAGACACCGCCGTCACCGGCAACTACAAGACCGTCTACGGCACGGATACCAACGCTCTGACCATGATCGGTGCCAAGCTGAACGCCGCAGGCATCAAGGATGTTACTGTGACCATGAAGGCGGCGGCCTCCGGCAGCTACGCGGGCATTGATGCCGACGGCACCATCCGGTACAAGTGGAACACCAATGGCAGTACCCCCGCCGCCGACGCCTTCCTGCGGCCCACCGTGGTCCTGAGCTATCAGGGCGCCGACGGCAAGACGTATACCAAGGAGACCGACGGCTGCTATTTCATCATCGGCCTGGATGAGGCCAAGGCCCGTGCCGCCCTGCAGACGGTGGCGGACCGCATCACCCTGCCCGCCGAGATCAGCAGCGCCGATGCGCTCACCAGCCTGCCCCGCTATCCCCTGAAGGCCGGCGTGGACGCGGGCAGCGTGGACTACAACGACAACGCCAGCGTGGAGCTGTGGACCACGGCGGCGTGGACCTCCAGCAACACCGGCGTGATCGCCATTACCAATGTTGACTATCCCTATTTTGCGCCCTACAAGGCCACGGTGACGCTGCCCCAGAAGGACACCGCCGTGACATTGACGCTGACCCTGACCTACAACGGCCGCGAGGACCTGAAGGTCAGCAAGGTCTACACCGTCAACGTCAAGGGCAGCGCTGCTGTCCGTGAGCTGGACTATCAGGAGCTGCTGGAGACCGCGCTTACCGAGTACGGGCTCAAAGATCCGCGGGACAGCTCTGCCATCGACAATGCCAATGTGGTCAGCGACATCCAGTTCCCCACCACGCGGCAGCTCAATACCATCGCCTACCGCGATTACGGGAAGGAGTTCGACGGCAAGTACACGCCGGTCCTGCTGACCACCAGCAATGACAGCGTGGTAGTCTCCGCCGATCCCGCCACCGCCAATGTGGCGCGGATGGTGACCTACCGCCCGCTGCCCGGACAGGCGGCCAGGACCGTGACGGTGACGATGAAGATCCTGTCCCGTCCCAGCGGCGAGGGCAAGGACTATGCGTCCATGACGGTGCTGGCCAGCAGGAACATCACCCTGACCGTCCAGCCCCTGACTCAGGCGGAGCTGGACGCGGCGGCGGCCTTCATGCAGAAGGTGTGTACCGAGGAGGTCTACTGGGAGGGTATCCGCAAGGCCAACACGGATCGGAACGGCGTCACCGGCGACATGCGCTCCTTCATCGAGATCGTGCCGAACGGCGACGGCTATAAGTTCGTCCGCGATATGGCGGACTACAACGCCGTGGGCGTCAAGGCCGACGACATCGATGGCTGGTACGATGCTCAGCAGTACCGGTGCTTCCGGTCCAGCAACAGCGCCATTGTGGCACACGAGACCCTGCTGCTGACCCAGCCCCAGTACAACACAAAAATTACCATCGACAGCGTGCTGAGCTATACGGAGTACGCCAAGTACTGGGAGAAGTTCCGGAGCGATCCCGCCTACGCACAGTTCGCCCGGTTCTATAAACAGCCCATCTCCGTCAGCGTGAAGGTCATCGGCACGGAGGGGATCGACGATCCCAACATCCAGCCCATCACCGTCACCGTCAACGTGGAGGGCGGCGGCTTCAGCAGGACGTTTGCCGATCTGACCGGCGGCACCTACACGTGCAGCAGCAGCGACGGCCGCACCGCGGCGGACGCTCTGTTGAGCGTGCTGGCCCAGAATCGGTACACCTACACCGGTACGCCGGGGTACATCACCGGCGTCACTGATGCCAATGGCGTCGCCCTGACCGCCGGCGACAAGACCTTCGGCCCCTGGTCCGGCTGGATGTTCACCGTCAACGGCGAGATGCCCATCCTGCGCACCGATGCCAGCGGAAATATCACCTACGCCGCGCTGAACCAGTATCAGGTGAAGAAGGATGATGTCATCCGCTTCTACTATGTGGCGTGCCCCACGGAGACGGGCTATCACACCGGCGGCACGGCCACCTGCACCAGCGGCGCTGTCTGCACCGTGTGCGGCGCGGCCTACGGCGAGAAGAATCCCGACAACCATACCGGCGAGCAGACGTGGACGCGGACCGCCGACAAGCACAGAATGCGCTACGACTGCTGCGGTGCGGAGGTCATCCCCTCCCAGACCCATAGCTGGGAGAACGGCGCGTGCAGCGTGTGCGGCTACGCCTGCCGCCACAGCGGCGGCGAGGCCACCTGCACCACGCCCCTGACCTGCGCCAGGTGCGGCGAGGTCTACGGGGCGAAGGACCCTGCCAACCACAGCGGTGAGCTGGTGTGGGTCACCACCGCCGACAAGCACGTGCGGCAGTACGACTGCTGCGGTCTGGCGGTGACGGCGGAGGCGGCTCATAGCTGGGAGAACGGCGCGTGCGGCGTGTGCGGCTACGCCTGCCGGCATGTGGGCGGCGAGACCGTGAAGGAGAACGTCAAGCCTGCGACCTGCACGGCGGACGGTTCCCACGACGATGTGGTGTACTGCACCGTCTGCAAGGCCGAGATGAGCCGCAGCACCGTTACGGATAAGGCCGCGGGGCATCAGTGGGACAAGGGCGTTGTGACTACCGCGCCTACCAGCGAGAAGGAGGGTGTCCGGACCTACACCTGCACGGTGTGCCGGGCGGTGCGGACCGAGGCCATCGACAAGCTGCCCGGCAGCGGGGATGGTAAGACCGATCAGGCCGCGGCAGATGCGGTGATCGAGAAGATCAACGGCATCGGCACCGTCACGAAGAACAGCAAGAGCGCCATCGAGGCGGCTCGCAGGGCCTACGACGCGCTGAGCGAGGATCAGAAGGCACTGATCCCTGCCGGTGCGGTGAAGACCCTGACGGACGCGGAGGCGGCCTATGCGAAGATGACGCGGCACAACCACAGCGGTAATGCCTCCGGCGGTACCAAGGACGACACCGGAAAGGTGGAGTCCAGCCGTACCGGAGACGCGGGCGTTGCCATGTACGCAGCCATGAGCCTGCTGTCCGCCATGGGCGGCGCATGGGTCGTGGGCCGGAAGCGCAAGGAACGCTGAGGCGAAAGCTCATAGCGAAAAAAGGAGCGGAGACGCTGCGCGTCTCCGCTCCTTTTTGAGTGTGGGGGAGGGATACCAACAGTTGACAAGGGGGACGGGCAGTTTTGCCTATCAAAAGCGAAATGTCCGTGTCAAGGGATACAAAAAAAGAGACACGGCAAAGCCGTGTCTCTTCTGGCAGCGGGAGAAGGATTCGAACCCTCACATACGGAGTCAGAGTCCGCTGTGCTACCTTTACACAATCCCGCTATGTTCTGACGAACAAAAACTATTATACAGATTTCGCTGCGTTTGTCAAGAGCTTTTTTCACATTCCGAGGAAAAAAGCCGCGCAGGGCTCCGATAGGGGGGGGGAGGGCGGAGCCCTGCGCGGAAAGGGAGGTGTTTTACTTGCCCTGTGCCTGCACCAGATCGGCACCGGTCAGGTACTTGCCCAGCGGCTTGTAGGCGATGGCGAACACCACCAGCGTGATGGCGATGTTGGGCAGCATATAGGCCAGATTGTACAGCAGGGAGTAGAACCAGGGGCTGTGCATGGTCATGCCGAAGAAGGTGTCGGGCATGTAGGCGGCCCAGATGGTGGCGCCCACGATGTAGTGGACCAGGAAGCGGGCGCCGCCGGCCACCAGAGTGCCCAGGAACACGCCGCTGCGGCGGCGGGCGAACAGGCCGGCCAGACCCAGAACGGTAAAGGCCAGCAGATAGTCGCCGATGATGGACTCCCAGCCGATGGCGAAGCCGCCGTCAAACATGAACTGCAGCACACCGAACAGGAAGCCGTCCAGCAGGCCGTCGCCAAGGCCCCAGCGCACCGCGTACAGTACCAGCGGTACCATGGACAGAACGATACTGCCGCCCCAGGGCATCTCCCACAGCTTGATGTAGCTGAGGATCTGGGCTACGGCCAGAAGCACGGCACCCTCGCAGAGGGCGCGGACCTTCATGTGATTCATAATTTGTACCTCCAAAAAAAATTCCCGCATGGCGAGCCGTGCAGGCGTCACAATGCGGAAATTTCGAAAGCCGATATGTTCGCATTCCTACGCCGGCATTACCCGGATCAGGTTCGAGGGACCAGACGGCAATACGTCTTATCTCAGCCGGCTTGCGCCAGCACCCCTTGGATTGTGGGGATATCTTAGCACGGAAACAGGAGCTTGTCAAGAGGGGAAACGGCCATTGTCCGACAGAGAAAGACGCGCCTGCCGACGCGCCTTTCCGGAAGCAATATTACTGCTCGTCGCCGAAATCGGCGCGGTACGCCGCCGCCAGCCGCTCGGGCCAGTCGCCGATGGGCTCCAGCACGCCGGTAAAGAAGCGAAGGGTGGCCGGTTCGTGGACGAAGCGCAGGCCGCCCACCAGGTCGCGGTGGTCGTACAGCCACTTGACGCGGTCGATGACGTACTCCGTCTGGGACAGGGTGAACACGCGGCGGGGGAAGGCCAGGCGCAGCAGCTCCATGGAGGCGATGCGCTCCGTGCCGTCCGGCTCGCGTTCCTCCGACAGGGTACCGCGCTCCATGCCGCGGATGCCGCCGCAGACGTACAGAGCGCAGGACAGGGCACCGGCGGAGTACTGGGCCTGGGGGACATGAGGCAGGAACGCCTTCACGTCGATGTGAGCGCCCAGACCGCCGCCGGGGGTGATGACGGGCACGCCGTAGTCGGCCAGACGCCGCACACAGTAGTCGATGAACTGGGGACCCTGGGAGATGACATCCATGTCCATGCTCTCCTCGAAGCCCACGGTCATGGCCTCCATCTCCTTGACGGACATGCCGCCGTAGGTCAGGAAGCCCTCGAACATGGGGATCAGATCCTCCATGGAGTGGAAAAGCTCCGGGTCACGGACCAGGATAGCGCCGCCGCGGGCGAAGCCGAATTTGCGGGCGGAGAAGTAGATGATGTCGAACAGGTCGGCGATCATGCGGGTGATCTCACGGACGGACTTATCCGCCAGCGCCGTCTCGCGGGTCTTGATGAAGTACAGATTGTCCTGCAGCAGGGAGGCGTCCAGCACGGTGAGGATGCCGTGGCGGCGGCAGATGGCGGTGGCGGCCTTCATGTTTTCGTAGGAGATGGGCTGACCGCCGATCAGGTTGGTGCCGGCCTCCAGACGAACGAAGGGGACGTTGGCCGGTGTTTCCCGCTGGATGCAGCGCTCCAGCGCATCCAGATCGATGTTGCCCTTGAAGGGCAGGGTGCTGGCGCTCTCAAGACCCTCAGCCTTGACCAGCTCCTCCACGCGGCCGCCCAGACGGGTGATGTGGGCCTTGGCAGTGGTGAAGTGGTAGTTCATAATGACGCAGCTGCCGGGCTTGACGAAGCGGGTGGCCAGAATGTTTTCACAGGCGCGGCCCTGGTGGGCGGGCAGGCAGTGCTCGATGCCGAACAGCTCCGTCAGCTTGGCCTGCATGCGGTAGAAGGTCTCGGAGCCGGCGTAGGCATCGTCGGCCTGGAGCATGGCGGCCTGCTGGCGGTCGGACATGGCGTTGACGCCGGAATCCGTCAGCATATCCAGAAAGATGTCGCCATTGTGGAGCTGAAAGGTGTTGAAGCCTGCGGCCTGGATCTTCTCCAGACGCTGGGCGGTAGGCAGCAGGTGCAGCTGCTGGACGATCTTGACCTTGTGCATTTCCATGGGGATAGGTTCGTGCTTGTAAAATGTAATAGCGGGCATAATGGGCCCCTCCTTATATAATATTAGTAAGATCTGATGTCGCTGTGTTTCTATGATCCCGCCGCCGCGGGTATCGCCGCGAGATACAATACAAATAAAGAAGCATGAGGCCCTCCTTTAAAAAAAAAAAACGCCCTCCGCGTCCGTATCGGACACAGAGGACGAGTTTGACCCGTGGTACCACCTCAGTTTACCGCTTGCGCGGCCTCATAGGATACTGACATATCCGCAGCGCTGTAACGGGCGCACCCGACGCCGCCTACCACTCCAAGGAGCTTCAGGGCGCGGCTCAGGACGGTAATTCAGACGCTGTATCTCCGCTGTCTTGCACCAACCGACAGCTCTCTGCAGAAGATGGCACAGTATCCTACTGGGGTCCATCATTGCCGTGTTCTGATGTTGGAGATACTTTATCACTTAAAAGCGTAAATGTAAATAGAAAAATCGCACAGAGAGAGACGGAGTTTTCACGGTTCGGTTGTACAATTGTGCTTTGCGTATGAAAATAGTCATAAGCCAAACTTATGGAACTGCCTATTTCATATGAACGAAGGAAAAAGTGAAAAAAGGGGTTGCAAAGTAGTGAGAGGTGTGGTAATCTAACCAAGCTGTCCGCGAGGGCAGCGGTGCTCAGCCGAAGCGAGTCGATGAAAAATGTCAAAAAAAGTAAAATTAGTAGTTGACAAGATGGCTGACATATGATAAGATAATACCTGTTCCGCATGGGACGTGTACCTTGTAAATTAAACAACGAACGAAACGAAAAGCACCAGACGGGAGCGCGAGAGAGCTTGTGAAAACGGGCTAAGGAGCGCAACTGAAAAGCTTGCGCGAGTGGGGTTAAGTCAATTACCCACGAGCGTAAGGGTAAAAAGTTTGAAGCTATGACAAATAGCTCTGTAACGATTTAAGCAGGAAACTGTTTAGATACGATTTATAGAGAGTTTGATCCTGGCTCAGGACGAACGCTGGCGGCGTGCTTAACACATGCAAGTCGAACGAGAATCTGCGGAACGAGGATTCGTCCAAGTGAAGCAGAGGACAGTGGCGGACGGGTGAGTAACGCGTGAGGAACCTGCCTTTCAGAGGGGGACAACAGTTGGAAACGACTGCTAATACCGCATGACACATAGATGTCGCATGGCATTTATGTCAAAGATTTATCGCTGAAAGATGGCCTCGCGTCTGATTAGCTAGTTGGTGAGGTAACGGCCCACCAAGGCGACGATCAGTAGCCGGACTGAGAGGTTGAACGGCCACATTGGGACTGAGATACGGCCCAGACTCCTACGGGAGGCAGCAGTGGGGAATAT
>CDYZ01043340.1_pt1 | contig 83810 bp, 63 predicted proteins | sample 554921 | NCBI WGS metagenome assembly CDYZ01 (sample SAMEA3182058, study PRJEB8094) | gut metagenome | biome: human; feature: gut; material: Stool; isolation source: human stools | place: Canada | collected 2012-11-26 | reverse complement strand
GCGTCCATCTCACCTTCGAGAGCTGAGTTGAGAATACGCTCTAACAATGGAGCTAATGCTCCGTCCTTGCCAAATAAGGCTTCACCACTACGCAACTGCTGAGCTGCTTTCTTGTAATCAATTTCTAAGTTGTCCATAATATAAAAACTGTGTTAAACTACTTTTATTGTAGCTTGACACAGTTTAGTTTACACTCTCAACCAGTTTGATATTCTATGTGAAGTTTTTGTAAGCTCTAAACGCCTATACAGATATATTTGAATGTTTTTTATCCAGCAATCGTCCCTACGTATGCGTGATTTAAATTTAAACCTGTTGGCGAGTAAGAAATCGTCAACAGGTTTATATCATTTGTTCAGCAATGTAAAATCTATAGCTTGTACAAATCTATAATGTTCTTGAGTATTTGTATCTTCAAAAGAAAAAAGTTGATTTTTTATAATTTGCTCTAAATTAAAAATTTCCTTTTCTGTAATATCAGGTGCAAAAGTCAGAGAAAAACTGACTTCTTCTATTTTTCCACTTTGACCATCAAATACAGTTAAGCAAATGATTTTTTCATTTCTTTCGGCTAGATACTTTATACGTTCTTTTGAGAATACTTGTCTGACTATAGAATCTACAGGGATACATTTGTTGATTTTTAAAGTACTAGATACAGCAATATTGGCAAAAGAGATTTTGTTTTGTGCATTTTTGATAATGTTCTCTTTTACTATAAATGTTTTTCCTTTATATTTGAAACTTTGGGGTAAGATTGTACTGTTTTTTGAACTAGCCAAAGCGATACTTTTTGTATTTTTGCCAAAATTATTCCCTATAATATCTATAAGTTTTGCTACAAGCACATTGCTCATAACGTAATCTTTGTAAGGAGAAGGAGAACTTTCCTTGAAGTCCTGAGCAAATTGCCACCAAGAAATATTGTTATAACCAGATTCTACTGCGGTAAAATTTGGAAATGAAGATGTTGGATTAAATGAATACACCCAATTGATATATGAATTGTAATACTTATTGCCAGAACCAACTAACTGTGTTCCATAAGGCGCATGAATAACATCTTGAATGAATTTTGATTCGAACTCTATATTTAGCATGGCAGTTTTTTCATATGTGCCAATTCCTCCAAAATACACATTATCTTGGTTCATATGTATGAACTCTTCTGGATAAGTTGTGTTATTTATAGCATTGCTTGTTAAAAATGACAGGATTTTTGTACTATGGTCATAGGCAGCAGGATTCCCATTCATGCCTTTAGATGTAATATTTACATCTGAAAAATTGTATTTTTTATCTTTTGCATAATTATGTAGCCACTTAATAACAGGATAGTCGTTACAGCAATTTGTTATTACTGAGTTTAATTTGGTTGTGGAAGCCGATGGTAATGACACCTTTTTAGCAATCTGATAGATGTTGTAGTTTCCGGTGTAAATAGACAAAGCACGATTTTGCTGAGTCTCAAAATCATGAGCGAGAAAGCTGTCATCATTAGTGCAACTGAGTAATGATGAACAGAATGACACTATAAGAAAAAAATATAAATGTTTCATAACTATTGAAAATTAAATGTTTATTTTGCAAATTTAGAGTAAAAATGTTATCATTGTACTTTAATCCTATAAAATTTAACGTAAATTATACGCAAAACAAAAAATGCTCTTCTTTCGAAAAACTTAACCATTAAACATACTTTGCATCCAAATAATTACAAGACAAGAGAAGTAGTTGTGTATAAAAACAAACAAAGATAGATTGTTAAAAAGGATAAATAATTTTGATTTTTCAACACTTAAAATATTTTTTTTGTAAATTTGCAAAAAAATATAGAATCTTGTAGGTTTAAAAATGGTTGCTACAAGTGCAAGAATTGAATGACGAAACCATTTGGAAAGGAAAATGTATATGAAGATAAAACATTTGTTATTTTTTATTCCTGTGACTTTTTTGGTCGCATGTGAAGGGACTGATTTAATCGAGCCAGACAATGTGTCGAAAGAACAGATTTCCACTCAAATAATTTATAACCCGACAAAATATTCAAAACAAAAAGGTGATGTCTTTGTCAAAAGTAGTTTGCCAACAACAATGGCAAAGCAAATACCTAATGCCTGCGTAACATCAATTATGGAGTATGCAAACAATAAAGTTTTTGGTGGAACAGTAAATGAGGGAGCGTATATTCTATATTATACACAAACATATAATTCAAATCCTTTGATTGATGGTGTTTCTTTGGATTATATCGAGCCTTTTGTAACACATTTCTTTAAAACTCAAACATTTACAAATTATAAGTCTGCAATAGATGCCAAGCATCCCGTCATGACTGATGTAAATAGCCAAATAGAAAGCTCTGCCCATAATGTGTTATGTGTAGGATATAACTCCAATACGGGTGCTGCTATTTATATGGACCCTGAGCTTGCTTGTATGTACTCAGTTAATGCTGGGTATTTTTTACAAGATTATAATATAGTATTAACAGGTATAAAGTAATTAAATAAATATGAAGTTAATTTTTAAATATTTTTTTATTTCTCTATTGTTCCTAAATGGGCAATTAGTTCATGCACAATCATTTAAAATCGACAGCTTAAAAGGTAAAAAATGGGAGTTGCAATTGCCAAAAGGAAAGTCTTATACTTCGAATCTTATATTCAAAGATACGACATACACAACTAGTTTCTCCTTTAATGGACAGACTCATACTATAGAGAAGCCATACTTAATACAGCAGGAAAACGTAGAAACATTTTATGTTATTTTTCCATCAGAAGGAAAGGGTACAAAAACTTTCCCTGTTAAGTTTAAAGTTTTAGAATTTACCGACAAGTTGCTAAAATTGCAAAATACAACAACAAATGTTGTAAATACGTATTTCGCAAAATAAACAACTAGTAGATTGTAAAGTCTAAAAGTTTAGTAAGGCACGTGTGATATTTCATCAATCATCAGTATGTGACGAACGACGTTTTACTCAACTTTTAGACTTTACAGACTACTAGTAAGACCGTGCTTTTTGCAACATATTACTCTGTTTGATATTTTTTGTTTAATAAAATTCTTAGATTCATTATTTTTTTTGTATTTTTGCAGCCGAAAAGAGTTGTTAGGCAGCAAACGTATGCAGATTGCAGAATTTAGAACTGTTGCTAAATCATTACCTCTGTTGAGGTGAAAAACTCATAAATAGTTCATTTTTAGCTATTCGGCTGATTTTAGCGTAATTTTATCAGAAAACATCCACATCCGCAATATAACTCTTACTTGAATGAAAACAAATTCAAAAAGTTTAAGATAGAGTTTGGTAATATCGTTTGGGGAAAAAATTGGGATTTGATATTCCCAATAGATAAGTTATATGCTGGCGTTTGCTACTAAACAATATGCAAGGGTCTATATGCCACGATGAAAAGTTGGCGTATAGACCCTTGATTATATTGTGATGTTTGTAATCAATTACAGCAGAACTTCTTCCAGGTCGTCGGGCACAACGATGCGGCCCTTGAAGTGTTGTGCCGCTTCGCGCGTGTATGTCTCGCGGCGTGTGGCGAGTGTTTTCTCCTCGGTGTGATAGAGCAGCAGGTTCTTCACGCCGAGTTCGGTGGCGAGCTTGCCGGCGTCGAGCGCCGTGCTGTGCGACTTCTCGTAGGGCTTGAACTCCTCGCGGTCGGCGTAGAGGCAGAAAGCCTCGCAGAGCAGCCAGTCGGCGTGTTCTACCATGAGACGGTTCTGCTGGTTGTACGGTTCGTCGCCAAGACATGCGACCGTAGTTCCGGGCAGTTCGGCACGGAAACCATACTGCTTCTCCTTCGTGGAGTGGATGTCGAAGCACTGCATACCGATGTCGCCCACCTCGAACTTGTCGCCATCGTGCAGTTCGTGGAAGACCACACGCTCAGCCACCTTCGCCAGCTGTTTCTTGGCGAGAATCATGTCGATGATGGTGCGTATCACGAGCTGCACCTTGTCGTTGCCATACACATGTAGCCGACCCTCGTAGCCCTTGCACTGCGCTACCATGCGTATCAGCCATATCACGCCGAGGATGTGGTCGGTGTGGGAGTGGGTTACGAAGAGATGATGAATGTCGGCGATGGCGATGCCAGCCCTCTTCAGCTGTGCGAGCACGCCGTTGCCGCCTCCGCCGTCAACGAGCAGTAGGGTGGTGTCGGTCTGTAGCGCGAAGCATGTGTTGTAGCACTGCGTAACGGTTGCGTTGCCAGTGCCGAGCATAGTTATCTTGTTCATGTTGCTATGTTTTTTTATGTTATCAGTTGTCTTTATTTGCGCGGAAACGAATCAGTTGCCGGTGTTCACGGGGAAGTCGCCTGCGCAATATCTGTCCACCGGTATGTCGTAGTAGGCTCCGCTGTGCTTGGCGAAGTCGATGAGTCGGCTGAACGTCTCGTCCTGTCGCAGCACCTCGGGGTTGCCCACCATCAGCATGTGCAGACGGGCGCGCGTCATGGCTACGTTCAGCTTGCGGTCGATGCGCATGGCGTCCTCCTCGAACGTGTTGTTCGTGAGGAAGTCGAGCTGGTAGCGCTGTCGCACGGTGAAGCCATAGATGATATAGTCGCGCTGCGAACCCTGGTAGCGTTCCACGGTGTCGATGGTGATGTTGTGGAGCTTGTTGCGCTGCGCTTCAGCCTGCTTGCTGTCGGCGTCGCCGTACATCGTGCGGTAGGCAGCGTCGATGGCGCTGCGTATCGTGGCAATCTGGTTGCGGTAGGGCACGATGATGCCCACGGTCTGCGCCTCGTCGAAGCGGTCGGCTGTGCTGCGGTATATCTGCATCACCGTGGCGGCTATTATCTCCGCTTCAGCCTGGTTGGTCTTCATCGCCGTGGTGTTGTCTACATGGGGCGAGGCGATGAACGCTATGCGGTGGGCGTTCAACATCCGAACGATGCCGTTCGGAGTGTTGAGTGTTGAATGTGGAATGTTGAATGTGGAATGTGGAGTGTTGAATGTGGAATGTTGAGTGTTGAGTGTTGAGTGTTGAGTGCTTTCCGTCACATCCGTACCCGTCGGCAGCGTCTGATGGGGTAGCGGCACGACGGAGAGTTTGCCACCGTAGAACTCGATATTCGGAAACTCGGCTATCTCCTGATGCATGCGTCCCTGATGCGTGAGCATATAGACGAAGCGCGGGTCGTAGCCCTCTGCGGTCTTGAACCACTTGAGCAGACGCTCGAAGAGCGACAGACGGCAGTCGGTGAGATTAATGGCGTGCAGCTCTGGCTCGTCCACACGCGACTCCTCCGCAGTCTGCTGCACCACAGCCGGCAACTGCTTATGGTCGCCGATGAGCACGAAGCGGCTTATGGAGTTTTGAATTTTGAGTTGTGAGTTTTGAGTTGTGGAGGTGTGGGCTGCGAGCAGTCCGATGAGATGCGGCTCCAGTATCTGCGACGACTCGTCGATGATGGCGAGGTCGAAGTGCTTTATCTTCAGCAAGTGGATGTTGGCGTTGAGCGCCGATGTCGTGGCGCAGAACACACGCGTGTTGGCGATAAGTTCGCTGACGGCACGCGCATTGCGGCAGTCCTTAGCGCGGTAGCAGAGCAGGTGGTCGCTGAACGCCTTGTCGCAGTTGAGTTCAGAGCCGATGCGCAGGAAGTCGATGCCGCTCTCGACGAGTTTGCTGCAAATCTCGTCGACGGCGCGGTTGGTGTACGAAAGCAGAACCACGTTGGCTGCGGGGTTGGTGAGTTCTTCTTTCAGAATGTTGAGCAGTCCGAACGATGTCTTGCCAGTGCCCGGCGGTCCGATGACGAGGAAGATGTCGCGCGCTTGCTTGGCACGGGCTACGAGCGTGTTGAACGAGCCGTAGTCGCCGCAGAGCTTCTGGCTCTCGTCGATTGTCGGCTCGCGCTGGCAGAGCAGCAGGTCGCGGCGTTCTTTGCTTGCGGAGAGAAAACTATGTATGCCGCTGTACAGCGACTTCACCGACGACTCGAACATGTCGTGCTCAATAGCCCAGCGCACGTCCTCGGAGAGGTCGAACACGCGGCGGTCGGTCTGCGAGTTGCGCAGCACCACCTCCACGCCTTCCTCCGTGATGTCGCTGATAGAAGCGCGGTTCACCATCTGTGCGCAGGCGTTAGGCACACAGCCCAAGCTGTAGGGATAGACGATGACGATGTCGCCCGTGCGGAAGTTGGACGTATCTACAGAGCGCGCCTCGCTGAACTTCAGCTGCAGGCTCTCCACGGCGTCGCCGTTCTCGCCGAACGAGGCGATGGTGAGCCCCTCGTATATGTTGCCCGCCGCGCGCTTGTCCTCGAGCGTGTCGAGCCATACGGCGGCAAAACCGCTGTCGTCTTTAGTCTTGTTGCCAATCTTGGAGAGCAGATGCTCCTTGCTGACGAAGCGCATGAAGCGCAGATAGTAGGCAAGCTCCAGCGGTGTAGCCATGCGTATAGGGTTGAGCGTACGCTCCAGTTCGGGGCGCACCCATTCGTCCCACAATCGGCCGCTAAGCATGTTGCGGTTGAGCGTATCGGGTGTTAACGATCTGAGTATGCCGAAGCCGTTGTTGGCGCAGTCGATGTGGAGCCACGCCAGCAGGTTGCGCATGCGTATGGCGCGCAGGGTGAGCTCGGGCATGCTGGCTATCGACACCAAGCCCTCCGAATACTTCGAGTAGAGAAGCATGAAGTGGCGCAGCTGGTCGGCACGCTTGCCAAACTCGTAGTTGAACAAGGCGCGGTAGAGCGAGAGCTGTACGAGATGCTTCTCCTGCGGTTCGGGTCGGTTGGGGTTGAAGCCGTCGGCGGTGAAGGGCACGAAAGCGCCTTTGCCCGATTTCTGCTCGATGATGGTCACGTTGCCGTTCTTCTCGTGCAGCAAGTCGAGACGTCCCTGAATGCCCAGCACCTCGCTGAAGAACGTAGGCTCGAGCACCACTTCGTGATTGTCGTACTCGTCTACCTCCTGCGGCAGCACCTCGCCAATCAGCCGCTCGATGTTGCGCTGCTGCTGTTGCGCCTCCTTGTAGAATTGCTCCACGACGGGCTTCTTCTTCAGGTCGTCGCACGAGGTAAGTCCGATGGCGTTGCTGTGGAAGAAGCTGACGATGCTCTCGTTGAACGTCGAATGGCGCTCGTGTATGGTCTCGTCGAGAAATTGGCCAGCCAGATTACCCAAGTGGATGTGTATGGTGTTGGGCTGCGGCTTCACGGCGTTCACCAAGCTGACGTAAGGCGACTCGGCGTAGGTCTCGAAGCATGAGGCTATGGCGGTGATGTCTATAAGGTAGTCGGGCTCGTAGATGATAAGTTCGGGCATGTAGACGCCGTCCTCAATGCGAATGCGCACGAGGTTCAGCTGCACGTCCTTGTGCAGAATCTGTTTCAGGTACGACCAGTCGCCCTTACCGTTGAGCCACAGATAGGCATTCTGTCTGCTGTAGCATATCTTTATCTCGGTGGCGTTCTGCTCCTCCGTAGCGTAGATATACACGTCGTCCCAACTGTTGACGATGCAGCGCAGCACATTGGCGTCGAGTTTGCTCCAGCGGCGCTTGCGGTCGGTCGTGGCGAAGTATGCAGAAAGCGACTCGGGCGCCGTTCTGCCGCTCAGCAGCTCCACCAACAATGCCGTAGCCTTAACGTCGTACGGAAAGGCTGCGGCGAGTTCGTCGCCGGATGTGGTATGTATGGCGTTCAGCATGCGTCGCGTGTCGTGAATCAGTTGGGCTTTGCTGGTGGGCACGTCCAACTGTTTCATAAGATAGTCGACCTTTGCGAACAGACCTATGAAGTTGATACTTGTTTGTGAGAGTGCTTGGTTCACTACGCGCCTGAATACATCGCGCAGCATGGCATACTTCGCATGAATGTCGAAGTAGCCCGCAGCCACTTCTTCAATCTCCTTGAAGAACAGCATGGCATGTTCTGTAGTGAAACTCTTTTCTATCGTGTTGTTTGAGTGCATAGTTAGCAACAAAGTTAGCATAAACTGAGCACAAACCGAAATTAGTTAGCCTAAAATGTGGCTATATAATAAAAAAGATGTGCTGTTGGCATAAAAAAACGACTGGAGCAAAGCCCCGTTGTCGTGTAATGTACAACAACGGGACTTTGCTCCAGTCGGTTTATATATTATATATAATGTATGCTTTTAGTCGGCAGCCACGAATCCGTCGAGGAAGCGCACGTCGTTCTCTGAGAACATACGCAGGTCGGCTACACGATACTTCAGGTTGGTGATGCGCTCGATGCCGAGACCGAAAGCGTAGCCGGTGTACACCTTGCTGTCGATGCCGCAAGCCTCAAGCACGTTCGGGTCGACCATGCCGCAACCTAAGATCTCTACCCAGCCGGTATGCTTGCAGAAGCCGCAACCCTTACCGCCGCAGATGTGGCAAGAGATGTCCATCTCGGCGCTTGGCTCTGTGAACGGGAAGTAGCTCGGGCGCAGACGAATCTTGGTGTCGGGACCGAACAACTCGCGTGCGAAGGTGAGAAGCACCTGCTTCAGGTCGGTGAACGATACGTTCTTGTCTACGTAGAGACCCTCAAGCTGGTGGAAGAAGCAGTGAGCGCGTGCCGAGATGGCCTCGTTACGATATACACGACCCGGGCAGATGACGCGGATAGGAGGCTGCTGACGCTCCATGATGCGGCTCTGGTCGTTGGATGTGTGCGAACGCAGAAGGATGTTCTTTGTGACGTCCTTCGCATTCTGCTCGATGAAGAATGTGTCTTGCATGTCGCGTGCCGGATGGTCGGCAGCGAAGTTCAACTTTGTAAACACGTGCAAGTCGTCGTCAATCTCAGGACCCTCAGCCAATGTGAAGCCCATGCGCTGGAATATGTCGATGATCTGATTCTTTACGATTGTAAGCGGATGGCGTGTGCCGAGGCTTATCGGGTAAGCCGAGCGTGTCAGGTCGATGTCGTCAGCCGATTCCTCAGCCTCTGCGTTCTGCTCTTTCAGATCGTTGATCTTCTGCAAAGCTGCCTGCTTCAACTCGTTGATCTTCATACCTACAACCTTCTTCTGATCCGCAGGTACGTTGCGGAAGTCAGCCATGAGAGCTGTAATCTCGCCCTTTTTGCTCAGGTATTTAAGTCGCAGCTGTTCAATCTCTTCAGCATTCGATGCTGTAAGATTGTTCACTTCCTTAAGAAGCTCTTCTATCTTTTCTAACATATTATAATTATATAGCTTATTTACTAACTTATAAAAAAACATTGCAAAGGTAATATTTTTTAGGCTAATAAAGAAGTTTATCGAAATAAAGTTGTACTTTTGCCAAAAATTTGAGGGCTTGATAGAGCCTGACAAATGTATTAATTGTAGTATGAGAAAAGCTGTTATATTTGTAGTGCTCGCTATTTTTGTGGGCATTGTTTGTTTTTCGTCTTCATCTTGCACCGGAAAAAGCGCATCTGATGCAGATACTGATACCATTATGACGGCAGACACAGGCGCTGTGACTGACTCTATAGAGGAAATCATCGCAGAGACGCCGATGCCGAAGGCTGCTGACGAATTGTTCGACGACTTCTTCTTCAACTTCGCGGCAAACCGCAAGTTGCAGATTAAGCGCATCGAGTTTCCGCTGCCCATTGTTACGGGTGAGAAGACCACTTATCTCGCAAAGAAAAACTGGAAGATAGACCATTTCTTCATGCGACAGGACTTCTATACCTTGATTTTTGACAGTCCACGCCAAATGGATGTGGTGAAAGACACGTCTATCTCACACGTTGTTGTGGAGCGCATCAATCTGAAAAGATATAGCGTGAAGCAGTATGTCTTCGAACGCAAGCAGGGCTTGTGGATGATGACTTCCATTCGCAACGAGAGTCTCGCCAAGAGCAAGAATGCTTCGTTCCTGCATTTCTATCAGAAGTTCGTCAACGACACTACGTTTCAGGTGGCAAGCGTGAACGACCCACTGGAGTTCACCGGTCCTAATCCTGACGACGATTTCGAAACGATGAGCGGAATACTTGCGCCTGAGCAGTGGCTTTCGTTCGCACCGGAACTGCCACATAAGGTGATTTATAACATTCTGTACGGACAGAAATACACGGAGAGCAGACAGAAGATTTTTGTTATCCGAGGCATAGCCAATGGCATCGAGACTGAGCTTACTTTCCGCCGCATCGGCAGAAAGTGGAAGCTTATGAAACTTATAATGTAACGTGCGAAAACTTGAAAAGTGATGAAAGATATAAAGAACTATAATCTCCTCAATCATAACACCTTCGGCATATCGGGCAATTGCCGCCGCTTTGTAGAGTTCGACAACGTAGACGAACTGCAGACTTGCGTGCGTTCGATAACAGCCGAAGACAAGCCGTTGCTGATTATCGGCGGCGGAAGCAATCTTCTGCTCACACGCGACTTCCCCGGACTTGTGCTTCATTCTGCAATAATGGGGCGCGAGGTAGTGAAGGAAAGCGAAGGTAAGGTGTGGTTGCGCTGCGGTTCGGGCGAAACATGGGACGACATCGTGGCTTATGCCGTAGAAAAAGGATGGCATGGAGCAGAGAATCTCTCGCTTATACCGGGCGAAGTGGGCGCAAGTGCGGTGCAGAACATCGGTGCATACGGCGCTGAAGCCAAGGATCTGATTACGAAAGTTGAGGCTGTGGAGATTGCTACCGGCAATGTGGTGGAGTTCTCTAACGAAGACTGCCGCTATGCTTATCGTCAGAGCCGCTTCAAGAACGAGTGGAAAGACCATTATGTGATTACTTACGTCACTTATTGCTTCTCGCTTGACTTCTGTCCGGATCTTGACTATGGCAATATTCGCCATTCGCTTGAGGAGCAGGGCATCAGTAAGCCGACGGCTCAGCAGTTGCGTCAAACCATTATCAATATACGCGAGGCTAAGCTCCCCGATCCGAAGGTGACTGGCAATGCAGGCAGCTTCTTTATGAACCCTGTTGTAGGGCGCGATGTTTACGAACGCCTCGCTGCGCAACACGAAGGAATGCCTCATTACGTAGTGGATGCTGACCATATCAAGATTCCGGCTGGATGGATGATAGAACAGTGCGGATGGAAGGGCGCATCGCTCGGAAGGGCAGGCGTACACGACCGTCAGGCGCTCGTGCTTGTCAATCGAGGAGGCGCAACCGGTGAGGAGGTTGTCACACTCTATAAGCGCATCATTGAAGATGTACGCGCTAAGTTTGGTATAGAGATACATCCGGAAGTGAATGTAATATAGAACTCCTTTGTCTCTTCGCAAAAGCGAAGGGTAGGGAGTATAGGTAGAAGGACACGGAACAGCAAAAAGATTAGTTCAGAATAATGTGCAGCAACAATAATATAACTGTAACCTTGCTCGGTACAGGCACTTCGGGTGGTGTACCGTCGCTTGGTTGCCAGTGCGAAGTGTGTCGCAGTAAAGATCCGCGCGACCATCGTCTGCGCTGTGTGGCGCTTGTAGAGTCGGAGACAGGCACACGCGTGCTTATCGACTGCGGACCCGATATACGCCAACAGCTGATGCCGTTGCCGTTCAAGCCGTTCGACGCCATACTGATGACACATATCCACTACGACCACGTAGGAGGAATCGACGACTTGCGCCCGTTCTCGGTGTTCGGACCGATAAATCTGTACGGCGACGAGAAGACGTGCAACCATGTGCATCAGATTATGCCGTATTGCTTCGGCGAGCATCTGTATCCTGGCGTTCCGCGTCTTGAACTGCACACCATCCGTCCGCACAAACCATTGCGCATTGGCGATTTGGAGATAATACCTATAGAAGTGATGCACGGCAAGATGCCGATTCTCGGCTTTCGTATAGGCAAGTTTGCGTATATTACGGACATGAAGACTATCGGCGACGCAGAGTTGCCGTATCTTGATGGGGTAGAGACGCTTGTTGTGAACGCTTTGCGCTTTGAGAAAGAGCACCATTCGCACCAACTTGTGGCTGACGCGGCTGAGTTTGCGCATAAGATTGGCGCAAAGCAGACGTATATAACGCATGTTTGCCATCATATCGGACTGTATGATGAGGCGGAAAAGCGTATGCCGGAAGGACTCAGTCTGGCATACGACGGACTAAAACTAACGATGGAGCGTTAGATGCCGAATTAGAGTTGTTAAGTATTGAGTCTTAACAACGTAAAAACTTGAAAAGTATTAAGAAATAATGAAGCGTAGATGTTTATCTATGCTTCTTTTTTTTGCCTCCGAACAAGAACGCACCCTCTTGATATTTGCGATAAAGCTTCCAACCGAGCATCATGCCGTCGAACATACCCGAACCAAGGCTCACCATACGTAAGAGCTTCTGAGCCTTGCCTTGAGGCGCAGGCTCCTCCTTGTGAAACAGTTCGTTCCACTTGTCGGCTATACACTCCTCTTCGTGTTCTATTTGTTTGCGCAATTTATCCTTGTATGCAGCTATGTCCTCAAGCGACTGGATGTTTTGCGGCTGTTCGACAGCTTCGATAGGTTCGATTTTTGACATAAGTGTTTATGTGTGAATTTAGGCTGACTACTATTCGTTCATCAGCAGACCAGCGAGAAACTTTACGAGTGGGCGTTCTATCCATCTCTTTCTGAACATAACGCAGAGGATGAGCATGATGAAGTAGCCACCGGCTACGCAGGCAAAAGCCAATGCCATGCCCATCAGTGGTGCGAGAGCGTAAGCTGCTGCGAACGAGAGGTAGATGAGTCCGATGAAAAGAAGCAGCAAAAGCACAGCCACCATTGTCAGGGCTGTGAGCAGACGCACTATCTTTTCAATTACATCGAGCTTCACAAACTTTGTCTGAAGCCCGATGTAATTTCTGACAGCTTCGATAAGCTCAGCAATGGTCTCTATGTTTTTATCTGTTGAGAACATCTTGCTTTTCGTTTTGCTTTCGTTGCTTGTTATTAATCTTCGTTTTCAGTTGCGTCCTTGATGTCGTCAACAAGGTCTTCAACCTCCTTGCGGCTAACGCGGATGTTGTGCTTCTTGCAGAAGTCGTCAACAGCGTCACCGATGCGTGTACGTGTCTCGCTACCCTTCTCCGGAGCGAGAAGAACTCCTAATGCAGTTCCGGCGAGTGCACCGCCGAGGAATGCTCCAATGTAACCTAATGCTTTCATGTCTTTTATTTTTAAGTTAATAAATTATGATAGTGCAAATATAGCAAAACTTTTCGTATTTCGTAGTTTGTTGGCGAGTTTTTTTATTAAAAATTTAGCTTATGTCCTATTTAACAAACTTTATGCACGCAATAGTCCTTTGTTTATGATATATTTTGTAATTTCGCATCAAAATGTATAAAACCAACAAACGATAAATCAATTAAACATTTAAAAGAATATGAAGAAGAATATGTTTTTGTGCGCAGGTCTCTGTGCTGTATTGGCATTTACAAGCTGTAAGTCAAGCGAGAGCGCATACAAGAAGGCTTATGAGAAGGCTCAGGCAAAGCAGGAGCAGCCTGCTGTTCAGCCTGTTCAGGAGGAAACTCCGGTTGTTGCTCCGCTGGTGGAGCGTCCTGCAACGGAAACAACAGTTATGGACAACTCTGACAACGTATCGGTTCGTTCGGAGAACTTCACACTCGTTGACGGTTCGGGCTTGAGCAACTTCAGCGTTGTAGTAGGTTCGTTCGGCGTGAAGGCTAACGCAGAGGGCTTGCAGAGCCAGCTGAGAGCCGCAGGCAAGAACGCTCAGATTGTATACAACTCGGAGCGCAACCTCTATCGTGTTGTAGCTGCTACATTCGCTACAAAGGCTGAGGCAGCACAGTCTCGTGACCAGCTCATGGGTCAGTATCCTGGTGCATGGCTTCTTTACAAAAAATAAATTCTAAAACATTATTATTATAGTGGCGCGAATACTTTCGATTGATTACGGAAAGAAGCGCACGGGTTTAGCTGTCACCGATCCGCTGCAGATTATAGCCGGCGGATTGGCGACAGTTGCTACGTGCGACCTTATGACTTACTTGCAGAGCTACGTTGCACGCGAGAGCGTGGAACGCATCGTTGTGGGCGAACCGAAACAGCTTAACGGTGAACCGAGCGAGAATCTGCCTCGTGTGAAGCAGTTTGTAGCCAAGCTGCGCAAGACGCTTCCAGACATTCCCGTTGAGTTCTACGACGAACGCTTTACTTCAGTTTTGGCTCACAAGACAATGGTTGATAGTGGAATCAGCAAGAAGGCACGTCAGAACAAGGCGCTTGTCGACGAAATCAGTGCTACTATTATTCTACAAGATTACCTTCGGATGAAGGGAAAATAACAGAATTATGATTTTACCTATTTATACTTACGGCAACGCTGTATTGCGTAAGGAAGCACAGGACATCACTCCCGACTATCCTGAGCTGCAGACCTTGATAGCCAACATGTTTGAAACAATGGACGCAAGCGACGGCATCGGTCTCGCTGCTCCGCAGATTGGCTTGGACATCCGCGTTGTCGTCATCGACATTGACGTGCTCAGCGAAGACTATCCTGAGTACAAGGGTTTCAGACACGCATACATCAACCCGCACATTCTTGAGTACGACGAGAATTCGGAGAAGAAGTCGATGGAGGAGGGCTGCCTCTCGCTGCCCGGCATCCACGAGAATGTGAAGCGTCCTACACGTATCCACGTGCGCTATCAGGACGAGAACTTCGTAGAACACGACGAATGGGTGGAAGGCTACTTGGCTCGCGTGATGCAGCACGAGTTCGACCACCTCGAAGGCACAGTGTTCGTCGACCGTATATCGCCGATGCGCAAGCAGATGATACGCGGCAAACTCAAAGACCTTCTGCAGGGTCGTTTCCGCTGTGCTTACCGCACGAAGATACCCAGAAAATAAACACACATCTTTATTTATATGAAGCAAATCATAGTCCTTATATTACTTGCCATTCTGCCGCTCCACGAAGTACGGGCGCAATACAATACCAACCGTCTGATTATCTCGGGGCAGAGCGCATTGTACTATGAGGACTATGTGCTTTCTATACAGTATTTCAACCAAGCTCTTGCTGCAAAGCCTTATCTCTACGAGCCTTGGTTTTATCGCGGACTTGCCAAGTTCTATCTCGACGACTACACTGGCTCTGAGGCAGATGTGACGCGTGCGATAGAACTCAATCCGTATATCTACAACATGTTTGAGCTGCGTGGACTCTGCCGTATTAGACAGAAGCACTACGCTCAGGCTATCGACGACTACACACGCTCAATAAATCTTAATCCGCAGAACCAGACTGCGTGGTACAACCGTGCGCTCTGCCGTGTTGAGGACAAGGACTACGCCCAGGCGCAGCTCGACCTTGACACCGTCGTTACACGCTGGCAGTCGTATGCCAGTGCCTACTCGTTGAAGGCGCAGGTCTACCTTTTGCAGACCGACACGCTCACTGCCGACAAATGGCTCGACAAATGTCTGAAGGTGGCACCATACGACGTTGATGCCTGGAACATGCGCGGCATGATTGCACTCTCGCGTGCCGAGTGGAAGAACGCCGACACATATCTCAGTAAGGTGATTCACCTTAAGCCGAAGAACGCCGCCAACTACGTGAACCGTGCGTTGGCACGCTACAACATCAACAACCTGCGCGGCGCAATGGCTGACTATGACACGGCGCTCGACTTCGACCCCAATAACTTCCTTGCTCACTACAACCGCGGACTGCTCCGCATGAATCTCGGCGACGACAACCGCGCCATAGAGGACTTCGACTACGTGATACGCATGGAGCCCGAGAACGTGCTTGCCATCTTCAACCGTGCTATATTGCTCGACAAGACAGGCAATCTGCGTGCTGCTATCCGCGACTACTCAACGGTTATCAAGCAGTTCCCCAACTTCTGGACCGGTCTTGCGCGCCGTGCCAATTGTTATCGTCGTCTCGGCATGAAAGCGAAGGCAGAGCTTGACGAGTTCCGCATTCTGAAGGCCCAGATGGACAAGCATATAGGCAGGCAGCCACGCTGGACCGCTACGAAGACAAAGCAGATGCGCCGCCGTAGCGAGATTGATATGGAGAAGTATAACCAGATTGTAGTGTCTGACGACAACTCCGCCGAGCACGAGTACAAGAGCGAGTATCGTGGACGTGTGCAGGACCGTGCTACGGGCAACGAACCGCTGCCGATGTTCTGTCTCTCACTGGTGCGCTACACCAACGAAGTGCGCTCTTACCAGCCATTTGCGCCGGTTGTCGACGCATTCAACCGTCACAACGCGCCGCTTCATGTATACGTGAACAACCAACAGCACCGCCTCGACGAGTCGCTCTCGCACCGCTATCTTGCTGTTGTCGACTCGCTCACAACTCGCATCAATGCCGAACACAACGAGAAGCGCCTTTTGCCGCTGCTCGTTCAGCGTGCTGTAGCCGAAAGCGTGACGCAGAACTATGACGCTGCGCTCAACGACCTGAATACGATTCTCGGTTCGGACGACAACAGCGTGCTGGCTCTCTGGCATAAAGCCTACTGCCAGTCGATGGCTAACGAGTTCAGTATAGCTGCCTCTATGCAGAACGGCGCAACGGACAACGACAAGCAAGGTCGCGATATGAGCTTCGCGCTCAACCGCTCGAAGGTTGTCGACTGCCTCAATCAGGCTATCATGCTCGACCGCGAGAACCAGTTCCTTTACTACAACCGCGGCTGCGCACTGCTTGCCAACAAGAACTACACGCAGGCAATCGACGACTTCACACGCGCCATAAACATCGACAACGGACTCGCCGAGGCTTACTACAACCGCGGATTGGCACGTATAAAGAATGGTTCGCAGCAGGAAGGCATTGCCGACTTGAGCAAGGCAGGCGAGCTCGGACTTTATAATGCCTATAGCGTTATAAAGCGCATCGCCTCTAAAAACTAATCTTGTGATTGATATTCAATAAGATGAAAATCGAATATAAATAACCAGTACAATCATAATGACAAAAAATCTAAACTTAAGAAAAGTCTTTTTCTTGGCACTGCTGATGTTCTGTGCCAATCTGTTTGCTGCCGGTAACGGCTATACGCCGCAGAAGCGTGAGTTTCGCGGAGCGTGGATTCAGTGTGTGAACGGACAGTTCATCGGAATGTCCACCCAGAAGATGCAGCAGACGCTTGCCTATCAGCTCGACGAGTTGCAGAAGGACGGTGTGAACGCCATTTTCTTCCAGGTGCGTGCCGAGTGCGACGCTCTCTATAAGAGCGATATTGAGCCGTGGAGCCGTTTCCTCACCGGTGTGCAAGGCAAGGCGCCGCAGCCTTATTGGGACCCGCTGCAGTGGATGATTGAGCAGTGTCACAAGCGTGGCATGGAGCTTCACGCATGGCTGAACCCGTATCGTGCAAAAACCAAGTTCACGAGCACCCTCGACCCCAAGCATGTAGCTATGAAGCATCCGGGTCGTGTGTTCCCTTACGACGGCCTCTTCATCCTCAATCCAGGCTTACGCGAGAACCGCGAGTATATTATTAAGGTGGTTGACGACATTGTAGAGCGCTACGACATCGACGGCATTCACATGGACGACTATTTCTACCCGTATCCAGTAGCCGGTCTGCAGATACCCGACGACCGCGAGTATGCAGCCAACAGCAACGGTATCAGCAACCGCGACGACTGGCGCCGCGACAACGTGAACGTGTTCATCAAGGAGTGCGGAGAGGCTATCCACCGACTGAAACCGTGGGTGAAGTTCGGTGTGTCGCCTTTCGGCATCTATCGCAACAAGCGTCCGGGTGTAGAGGTGGGCAGTCTCACGAAGGGCACACAGAACTACGACGACCTCTATGCTGACGTGCTGCTGTGGGTGAACAACGGTTGGGTAGACTACTGCGTGCCGCAGCTTTACTGGCAGATTGGTCATTCGGCAGCCGACTACAAGACGCTGATAGAGTGGTGGAATCGCTACGCATCAGCTCGTCCGCTGTATATCGGCGAGGATGTGGAGCGTACAGCAAAATTCGCCGACCTCGACAATCCGAATTGCAATCAGATGCCGGCAAAGTTCGCACTCCATTCGCAGCTGCCTAACGTAAACGGCACCGTGCTCTGGTACGCCAAGGCTGCTGTAGACAATGTTGGCAACTACGGCACAATGCTGCGCAACAAGTATTGGCACTATCCGGCTCTTCAGCCACGCATGCCGTTTATCGACTCGAAGGCGCCGAAGAAACCGAAGAAGGTAAAGCCAGTGTGGACCCGCGACGGATACATACTGTTTTGGACAAAGCCTAATGCTAAGCATTGGGACGACGAGGTGCATAAGTTTGTTGTATATCGCTTCGAGAAGGGCGAGAAGATCAGTCTTGACGACCCGACGAAGATTGTCACTATAACCGATAATGAATACTACAAGTTGCCTTACGTCGACGGCAAGAAGCGCTACACATACGTCGTTACGGCGCTCGACCGCATGAGCAACGAGAGCAAGGCTGTGAAGAAGAAGCTGAAGCTGTAGGATTAAACGCAATAAAACAACGAAGGCTGGGAAGCAATAGCATCCCAGCCTTTGTTGTATCTGTAAATTGTAAAAGCGCTTATCTTATTCTGTCTGCTGCGCGCACGAGCTTTTCGTCGTGAATCACTCCGGCGCGTGCCATGAATACCAGTATGGCAGCTACGGCAGGCAGACAAGCTGCGAAAGCGATGTTAAAAGAGAAGTCGACGGACGACGTGTTGCGCGCCGTAACTCCCAGTACGATGTACCAAGCGATGAGCAAGAAGAGGTTGCATACGCAGAACTTGCTCTGCAGCTTTCGGTTGTTGAAGAGGAAGATTGTTCCCAAGCTGAGCGCTGCGCTCATCACGAGGATGCCGAACAGTCCGCAAACGGAGTAGTTGGCACCTGCGCTTGTGACGATGCAGAGGTTGTAGAGCTTGATGCTTCCGCCCATTCCCATCGGTGCTATCTCTGCTATAGGCAAGCAAAGACAAACCACCGTGGCGATGAAGGCTAACAGCAGGAACAACGATTGCTTACGTTGTATCATTATGCCTGCTCTTGATTGTTGTCCTGTGACGGGTCGCGGAAGTAAACGTTACCCTCAATGAACTCCTGAGTTGCCAAAAGTGTTGGCTTCGGCAGTTTCTCGTAGTAGCGAGAGATTTCAATCTGCTCACGGTTTTCGAACACTTCCTCGAGCGAATCGTTGTACGAAGCGAATTCAGCCAACTTCTTGTTGAGATCCTGCTTGATTTCTACAGCAATCTGGTTTGCACGCTTAGAAATGATAGCTACGCTCTCGTAGATGTTTCCAGTCAGGTCACAGAGGTCCATGATATTACGTGTCACTGTGTTTACTGGCGCTTTTGACTTTTTATAATCCATATATTTATTAATATTTAGTTTTAGACTATTCTATTATTCTGCTATTATACTCTTCTTCATCTTGTGAACAAGCGCATGTTCCAATGCATAATAAAACAAAAAATATTTTTTTAAGCACATGCTAAAAACTTGTTAATTAGAAATTATATCCATAAGAAAGCGAAAAAGAATTATTATAAATTCTATTTGAGCTATTCTTGTATATATTAGCTAATCCCATGTAGTATCCTAATGTAAATACTCCCTTTTTGTATTCGTAGGATAATCGAAAAGGTATACCAAAATCAATTTTATTATATAAAAAAGAAACATTGGTTACAGCTTTTCCAGATGATTCTGAATCATATATCCATTTTGTGTCATCTTTTATGAATATTCTATTTCCATTATGGCTAGTAGCCTTGAATAGCCAGCCTACTTGAATTCCCATTTGTGCTGAGAAATTGGAGTGGAACAAGTCTACTTTTATCAAAATTGGAAGATGCATATAATGCAAATTAGTATAAAAGTCATAGACTTCCCATTTCATATTTTCAGACGAATTTGAGTAATCCGAGTATTTTGATCCATTTAGAGAATAGTGTAGTCCCACAATTCCATAGAATACATTAGACATTTTTTTTTGTATTTCAAAACCTAATGAATAACCAATCTTGAAATGTGAATTCAAACTATTATTACCGATACCAATGAAATCTCCTTTAATTGAAGACATATTTATTCCGATAACAGGACGCAATGTTACATCTTTATTTTGTGCATTTAATATGTTACTATTTATGCAACAAAGAAGAACTAACAGTTTCCTTATGTTTAACATACTACACCTTTCTATGTGTCATTATACATCAATCCTTGATGTAGTTCTTGCACTTGCTGATGAACTTCTCTGCAGTAGCCTTGTCCTTTGAGTCGGGATACTCGTTGATGAATCCGTAGCACTCGTCCTCAGCGTCCTGATAGCGCTCGAGCTTCTTCTCCTCAACGCTCTGTTGTGCCAGTTCGAACTTGCTCTTCATCACGAGCAACGAGAACTTCTCGCGCAAGTTGGTGTAAGGATAGTCTTTCAGGGCGTTCTGAGCGGTGATGATACAAGCCTCGTAGTTGTTGCCGCCGTATGTGCAGTTGCCAAAATACTGACCGAGGTCGTAGTAGAGCTGAGCTGAGTAGAGTTCTTTCTGCACCAGCTTGTCCTGCAGCTCGAAGAGCTTCTGCTGAGCCGTTGCGCGGTCCTCGCCGTCGGGGTAGAGGTCCATGTACTCCTGGAATGCAGCGATGGCGTTCACGGTCTGCGACTGGTCGAGACGCGGCTCTGGTGTGCAGTTGTAGAGGCTCATTCCGATGTAGAACTCAGCCTTCTGTGCGTATACACCTTTCGGATAACTCTGGAAATATTTCTTGAATGTGGCAGCGGCTCCCTCGTAGTCTTTACTGTTGTATTCTGCCATACCCAACATATAAAGGCTCTCCTGAGCGTTCTCGGTGCCTTTCTGCATTGTTACCAATCCTTGCAACAACGTAGAGGCGCGCACATACTTACCGTTAGTATAACTCTCTTTCGCATACTCGTATTTGTATGTGTTGTCAGAAGTCTTGTAGACTCTGTTGAATTCGTTTGCGCAACTCGAGAAGATAACCGTTGCAAGAATTGCAGCATATAGTGATTTCTTCATAATTCGATACTTTTTGAACTGCAAAAATACATATTATTTATTTAATTACAAAGTAAAGTTTCTCTTTTTATAAAATCTTCACGCTATAACTTGCTGATTTTGCATGTTATTACTACCGATTGTCATTTTTTTAGAATAAAAAACCTAAAATGTTTGAGCGTTTTCTTTCTTTTGCATATATTTGTAGTTCCGCTTTTAGCGTGTATACATGCCTTGCGGCATTTCTTTCAGAAACAGATACTGGCGATGGCGCATCGTCAGCGATTTATTCAGTTTAACTACGATTATGGACTTCAAGATATCCTCAAAGTTTCAGCCAACGGGCGACCAGCCCGAGGCAATACGCCAGCTCACCGATGGCGTGATGAATGGCGAACGCGCCCAAGTGTTGCTTGGCGTAACGGGTTCGGGCAAGACGTTCACGATGGCTAATGTAATAGCCAACGTGGGCCGTCCAACGCTCATATTGAGCCACAACAAGACGCTTGCGGCGCAGCTTTACGAGGAGATGAAGAGCTTCTTCCCCGACAACGCCGTGGAGTATTACGTCTCCTACTACGACTACTATCAGCCGGAGGCTTATCTGCCGTCGTCGGATACGTACATAGAGAAAGACCTTGCCATCAACGAGGACATCGACAAGCTGCGTCTCTCGGCTGTAAGCGCGCTACTCTCGGGCAGAAAAGACGTTGTTGTCGTCTCGTCTGTTTCGTGCATCTACGGTATGGGCGGACCGACGGCTATGGCCAACAGCGTCATCTCGGTGAAGAAGGGCGAAACGGTGGAGCGCAACGCCTTTCTGCGCAAGCTCGTCGACGCGCTCTATCTGCGCAACGACATCGACCTCACGCGTGGCACTTTCCGCGTGAAGGGCGACACGGTAGACGTGTTCATGGCTTACAGCGACAACGTGCTGCGCATAACATGGTGGGACGACGAGATAGACAGCATTGAGGAGGTTGACAGCGTTACGTTCAAGCGCATTGCCGAGTTTGCCGACTATAAGATTTATCCCGCCAATCTGTTCGTAACGTCGAAGGAGCAGACCGAGTCGGCTATACGCCTTATTCAGGACGATTTGGTTAAGCAGGTCGACTTCTTCGAGTCGGTGGGCGACCATATTCGTGCGCAGCGCATCAAGGAGCGCGTTGAGTACGACATGGAGATGATAAAGGAGCTTGGACATTGCTCCGGCATCGAGAACTACTCGCGCTATTTCGATGGGCGCGAACCCGGTCAGCGTCCTTACTGTCTGCTCGACTTCTTCCCTAAAGACTTCCTTATGTTCATCGACGAGAGCCATGTGTCGGTGCCGCAGATAAGCGCCATGTACGGCGGCGACCGCGCCCGCAAGCAGAATCTTGTGGAGTACGGCTTCCGTCTGCCTGCCGCCTTCGACAACCGCCCGTTGAAGTTCGACGAGTTCATGGACATGGTGAATCAGGTGGTTTATGTTTCGGCAACGCCTGCCGACTTCGAGCTTGAAGAGGCTGGAGGCGTTGTTGTTGAGCAGATTATACGTCCTACCGGACTGCTCGACCCCGTCATCGAAGTGCGACCGAGCGAGAACCAGATAGACGACTTGTTTGAGGAGATTGTGCAATGTCGCGAGCACGACTCGCGTGTGCTTGTCACCACGCTCACGAAGCGCATGGCAGAGGAGCTTACCGAGTATCTTCTTGCCCACGACGTACGCGCCAACTACATACACAGCGACGTTGCAACGCTCGACCGCGTGAAGATTATGAACGACCTGCGTGCCGGCATGTACGACGTGCTTGTAGGCGTAAACCTGCTGCGCGAGGGCTTGGACCTGCCCGAAGTGTCGCTTGTGGCCATTCTCGACGCCGACAAGGAGGGCTTCCTGCGCAGCCATCGCTCGCTGACGCAGACCGCCGGCAGAGCGGCGCGCAACGTGAACGGAAAGGTGATAATGTACGCCGACAAGATAACCGAGAGCATGCAGCGCACTATCGACGAGACGGCACGCCGCCGCCAGTTGCAGCTGAAGTACAACGCCGATCACGGCATCGTTCCGCAGCAGATACGCAAGGATATAAAGGGTGCGCTTTCGGGCTTTATGGACGGTGCGAAGTCGGCGGAGAACGCTGCGCCAAAGTCAATGTCTCAAACTCGCACCACCTCAACGCCTTATCGCCCGTATATCGAGCCGGAGCCTGCGGCTTTCGCTGCCGACCCCGTTGTGAAGCGCATGACGCGCAAGCAGCTTGAGAAGAGCATCGCCGACACCACCGAACTGATGAAGGAGGCGGCGAAGAACCTCGACTTCCTTCAGGCTGCGCAGTATCGCGACGAGATTGTAAGGTTGCAGGAGGAGTTGGAAGGAAAAGAGTAAAAAGCCCATACCTCTTACTTTGCTCCCTTATTTGTTAAATAATGGTTAATCTGACGGCTGATAGGCTTTAATTTAGTAATTTTGCATTTTATATAATATCGAATTATCTAAAACTCAATAGAATGGACAACGAATTTTTGACAGACGACAAGCAGAACCTCGACTTGGAAGAGTCGGCTGTAAAGCGCCCCGAGAGACATCATAGCAGAGGAGAACGTTCGGACAGATTCTTCATGGTGAGAAACATCCTCAACATCATCTTCATGATTGGAGCCGTTGTGGGTGTGCTTGTGCTCTATTTCCACGACAAGTCAATGGGCACGGTTATCATTCTCGTATCAATGGTGTTCAAGATGGCAGAGTGTTGTTTCAGATTAATACGCCTATAGTAACGACAATGATAAAATCAGTAAGAAACGTATTGGGGCTTGTTGCGCTTCTGCTTGCCGTTCCGATGTGTGCTTCGGCGCAGATAGACACGGACGACAACGGACGCTTCAACCAGATGAACTCCGACGGAACGATGCACACGCGCAACCGCAACATGGCCGACTCGCTCGGTACCGACAAGGAGGTGCCACGCGGCATAAAGGTGTGGACCGTCGACTCTAAGTTCGGCGACCGTCAGAAAGCGGAGATAGACACCGTGTCGCACATGTTCATGAACACCATCTACACCACAGGCTTGCGTGGCGAGTACAACACGACGGGCAACCTCGGTGCGCCGCGCATCAACCGCATCTTCATCGACCGACCCGAGACCGACCAGTTCATCTTCACGCAGCCCTACGACTATGTGGTGTCGCCCGTAGACAAGTTTCACTTCACCAACACCTTGTCGCCGATAACCAACCTCTCGTACAACACGTGCGGCGACAGAACGAATGGCGAAGATCGTCTCACAGCGAAGTTCGGCGTCAATGCTGGCAAGCGCCTCGGCATCGGCTTCAACGTCGACTATCTCTACGGACGCGGCTACTATTCTGAGCAGAGCACGTCGCACTTCAAGTTCCTGCTCTACGGCTCGTATCTCGGCGAACGCTATCAGGCTCATCTGCTGTTCTCCACTCTCGACCAGAAGGTTACGGAGAACGGCGGCATCACCAACGACGAGTATATAAAGCATCCCGACAGCTTCGACGACAACTTCGCTACGAACGAGATTCCTACCGTGCTGGAGCGCAACTGGAACCGCAACTCAAATCAGCATATCTTCTTCACGCATCGCTACAGCTTCGGCTTCCGCAAGAAGGTGAAGATGACTGACGACGAGATAGCAGCCCGCAAGTTCGCTATGGAGTCGCAGAAGGAGAACGAGGCGCTGCGCGAAAAGCAGAAGGCGCAGCGTAAGGCTGAGCGCGAGGGCTTGGAATTCGACGAGGACGCATACGAGAAGCAGTCGTTCGGCGGACGTCCTGACGACGCAAAGATTGCAGGCAAAGAGCCGGTGGCTACAGAAACAGTCGACAATTCGGGACGTATCCGCGTCGACGGCAGGGAAGCGGCTGACAGTCTGAACAACATCGCAGCGCAGGCACAGCTCGACACAATGTGGATGAAGACTGAGTATGTGCCCGTAACGAGCATCATACACACCGCAAAGTTCGACACCTATCGCCGCATCTATCAGGCGTATGAATCTCCGCAGAACTTCTACGCCAACACCTACGACAACGTAGGTATATACAGCGGCGACTCCATCTACGACAAGACAAGCCACTACCGCTTGCAGAACACGTTCGCGCTCTCGCTGCTCGAAGGCTTCAACAAGTGGGCGAAGGCTGGCGTAAAGGTGTTCGCTACGTCCGACCTGCGCCACTTCACGCTGCCCAACACCGAGCGCACGTTCACTACATACAACGAGCACAACCTCAGCATCGGCGGTCAGCTCTCCAAGACGCAGGGCCGCACCTTGCACTATAATGTGCTGGGCGAGGTGTGGACTATAGGCAAGGACGCCGGACAGGTGAAGATTGACGCCAACGTAGACCTCAACTTCAAGTTCCTCGGCGACACCGTGCGCCTCGCAGCTTCGGGCTTCTTCCATAGCCTTAACCCAACGTTCTACCAGCGCCACTATCACTCGCGCCACTTCTGGTGGGACAACGACAATATGGCTAAGATGATACACTCGCGCGTGGAGGGCACATTCGCCTACGACAAGACACGCACGAAACTGCGCGTGGCGTTCGACGAACTGAAGAACTACACCTACTTCGCGATGGGCTACAACATCACCGACGACCATTTGCGCACGCAGAACACTATGAGCGTGAAGCAGGCGGGTGGGGCGATAAGCCTTTTCACAGTAGGCTTGCAGCAGGACTTTAAGCTCGGACCGCTCAACTGGGAGAGTGCCGTTACGTATCAGAAGTCGTCTAACCAGGACGTGCTGCCCGTGCCCGACTTCAACATCTATACCAACCTCTACCTGCGCTTCATGATAGCACGCGTGCTGAAGTGCGACCTCGGTGCCGACGCACGCTACTTCACCAGCTACTACGCACCCGACTATAGTCCGGCTCTCGGACAGTACGCCGTGCAGGCAGGCCCGAGCAAGACGAAGGTGGGCAACTATCCGCTTGTGAACGTCTACGCCAATTTCCGCTTGAAGCATGCTCGCTTCTTTGTGATGATGAGTCATGTGAACGCAGGCAGCGGCAACCGCTCCTACTTCTTAGCGCCTCATTATCCGCTCAACCAGCGTGTGTTGCGCTTCGGTGTCAGCTGGACATTCTTTAACTAAGCATATTCATTGCGAGTATAGTTAAAAACTCGCCATTTACGTAGCGGAGGTCTCCGGCCTCCGCAGCACCAAGACAGATAGCTGTTATTTAGGATGCTGCGGAGGCCGGAGACCTCCGCTACTTTATTAACTTGTTATTTTATAAAGATACATTATTATCACTCCAAATGTAGGATGAATCTTATTGGTTTTATCGGACAGCAATCATAAATATTCAGCCAAAAGTCATCGTTCTCCGTACGCCGTCCGATTGGGTGGCGTACGAAGTCCGGTCGGATTGCGTTCGGTGTCCGATCGGACGGCGTACGGAGAACGATGACTTTTGGCTGAATAATACCCATCTTAGGGCAAATAAAAATGTGCCAAGACCCTAAGATTATTGCTAACCTAACGAGTCTTGGCACATTCTAATTGATAATAATATTCTAATTGATTATTATATTCTAATAAGTCAATTACATAATGCTTATTTCGTCAACAAAGAGGAACGCCGGCTTTCCCTTTCCGCTATGCCATTCGGGTATGCTGCGCTCCGATGCAGCCTTCACCTTTACGTAGCGAGCCTTTGTAGGCTGGAAGTCGAGCTTGTGAGTGTAAACCTTGTCGGCTGCGTTCTCGCCCAATGCCGGCAACTGCTTTGCAGCCACCTGCTTGAACGTCTTGCCGTCCTGCGAAACGCTCACCTCGATGTCGCGTGCGTCGAAGATCCATGAGCCTTTATCCACGCAGGTGTTGAACTCTACGTGCGAGATTACAGAAGGTTTCTGCATGTCGATAACAGCCTCAAGGTCGTTCTCGCAGAAGCCGAGCCAGCGTCCGGTGCCGAAGCCCGTGTCGCCAAGCAGTCCGTCGGTCAGCGCAGCCGCACCGTTGTAGGTGTAGCTCTTGTGAGTGGGCTGCAGTAGTGTGACGGGGCAAGCCGTTGCCTTGTTGAAGTTTATCTCCTGACGGCTCACGCTGCTTCGTTTGCCGTCGCGGAAGGCAGCCGCGCAGATGTTGGCTGACTTCTGCAGAACGATGGCTCCGGTGTAGAGCTGGCTGTCGGCTGTCGGCTCCGTGCCGTCGAGCGTGTAGCGTATCTCTGCGTCGCCGGTTGTGGTGAGGTGTACTACAATCTCGTGCCACTTCGTGTCGGCGTCAACGTGTATGTCTACGTTGAAGAGATGCTTGGCGTAGTTGTAGCCCAAGTGGTCGTAGAGATGGGTGAAGTCGACGAGGCGGCTTGTGAAGTCGGCGTAGTTCTTCAGCTCGGGCTGGCTCCACTGCACCTCGCTCAGCGCCGCCATACGCGGCAGAGCCATGTACTGCATCTGCTTGAATGTAGGCATGTACTCGGTCCAGATATTCGCCTGCACGCCGATGATGTGGCGTGCCTCGTCGGCTGTAAGCTCCTTCGGCATCGGTTCGTAAGAGTAGACGCGCTCCAGCGGCAGGTAGCCGCCGATAGCCTCCGGCTCGTTAGCCTTGTCGAGCGACTGGTAGTAGTCGAAGTAGAGGTAGCTGTTCGGTGTCATCACCACGTCGTGATGCTGCTTTGCAGCCGCGATGCCGCCAGCCTCTCCGCGCCACGACATAACGGTAGCGCCCTCAGCGAGTCCGCCCTCAAGAATCTCGTCCCAACCGATGGTGTTGCGGCCGAGCGACTTGAGGTAGTTTGAGGCGTGTGTGATGACGTAGCTCTGCAGACGCTCCTCGGCTGTGTGGCCGTCCTTCGCCTCAAGATGCAGTTCCTTGATGCGCTCCTGACACTTCGGACACTTCTGCCACTGGGTCTTCGGACACTCGTCGCCGCCTACATGTATGTACTTCGACGGGAAGAGAGCCACAACCTCTTTCAGCACGTCGTCGACGAATTTCATTGTCTTGTCGTTGCCGGCGCAGAGCACGTTGTCAGACACGCCCCACATCTCCCAAACCTTGTACGGACCGCCGGTGCAGCCCAGTTCGGGATAAGCCGCAAGGGCAGCCTGCATGTGTCCCGGCAGGTCGATTTCGGGCACAATCGTGATGTAGCGGTCGGCAGCATACTTCACGATGTCGCGAATCTCCTTCTGTGTGTAGAAGCCTCCGTAAGGCTTGCCGTCATACTTGCCCGTGTTGTGGCCGATGACGGTTTGTGTGCGCTTCGAACCAATCTCGGTGAGCAGCGGATACTTCTTTATTTCGATGCGCCATCCCTGGTCGTCGGTGAGGTGCCAGTGGAAGCGGTTGATGTTGTGCAGGGCGAGCATGTCGATGAACTGGCGTATCTCGTCGGTGCTTACGAAGTGGCGCGACACGTCGAGGTGGGTTCCGCGATAAGAGAAGCGCGGAGCGTCGACGATGTGAGCGCACGGGATGGTCACCTGCGACGCCTTACCGCTTACAACGGGCAGCGACTTGCGCAGGGTCTGTATGCCGTAGAACACTCCCGCTGCCGTTGCGCCGGCGATGCGTACGCTCTTGGCGTCGATGTCGAGCTTGTAGCCCTCGGCGTTGTCTATCGACTTGTCGATTGTGAGCACGATGGTGGCAGCGTTCTTGCTGCTCTTTCCTACAACTGGGCGTACGCCGGTGGTCTGCTCGATGTATGAGGCGAGCAAGGTGGCGTTGCGCTTCATGTCGTTGCTTTTGCTTGCAACCACAATCGATGTCTTGCCGTTGAGGATGAAAGGCGCGTCGTTAGTTATGTCTACCTGCAGCGGTTGGGGCACGATGTTGAAGTCCGCAGTCTGTCCCGATGCGGAGCCGGGCAGGAGGAATGCCGATGAGACAATAGCTCCTGTCAATAGTTTCAGATTCATTGTATTGTTACTTTTGTTTTATTTTAGTAGAATTTGTAACGTTAGGATTTGTTTCTTTTCCCCTTTCATTCTCGTCGTAGGGATAGTGTCATTGGAAGTGCAGACCGTAGATTTCGTTAGGTTTCTTCCAAAATATATATCAGTATTGCAAAGTTAGTGGAAATTGGGGACAATACAAAAAAAACGACAGCAATAATGCCGAAACATCATTGCTGTCGTTCCTTGTGATATCTATATCTTAGGAGGATAGGGTAGGCGTGCTATCCGTCTCCTCCTATGATTAAGTTCGATTAGATCTGCTCGCTCCAATTCTCCTGGCTCTTGCGAACGTAGGTCTGGTAGCGGAGCTTAGCCATCTTCTCTGCCTGGCTGAAGAGTTCGTCAGCCTCCTTCGGGAATGCCTTCTGAACAGAGAGGTAGCGAACCTCACCAAGGAGGAAGTCGCGGAAGTCCTCCCACTTCGGAGCCTTAGAGTCGAGTGTGAACGGGTTCTTGCCCTCGTCAGCCAACAGCGGGTTGAAGCGCCAGAGGTGCCAGTAACCGCAATCAACAGCGAGCTTTTCCTCGTTCTGTGAGCGACCCATACCGCCCTTACGCTTCAGACCGTGGTTGATACACGGAGCGTATGCGATGATGAGTGACGGGCCTGGATAAGCCTCTGCCTCACGGATAGCCTTCAATGTCTGAGCGTTGTCTGCACCCATAGCGATCTGAGCTACGTAGATGTAGCCGTATGTTGTCTGCATGAGGCCGAGGTCCTTCTTGCGGATACGCTTGCCCTGAGCTGCGAACTGGGCGATAGCGCCGAGCGGAGTAGACTTAGACGACTGACCGCCGGTGTTAGAATAAACCTCAGTATCGAGTACGAGGATGTTAACGTCCTCACCAGAAGCCAATACGTGGTCGAGACCGCCGTAACCGATATCGTAAGAAGCACCGTCGCCACCGATAATCCACTGGCTGCGCTTTACGAGGTAGTGGTCGAGAGTCTTGAGCTCTGCGCAAACCGGGCAACCCTTCTCTGCACCAGCAGCGATGAGCGGCTTAAGCTCTGCAGCAGCAGCCTTAGAACCCTCAGAGTCGTTCATGTTAGCCATCCACTTGTCAGCAGCAGCTACGAACTCTGCAGGAACGTGCTCGTCAGCCTTAGCCTCCTCGAGGAGGTGGCAGATGCGCTCCTTCATCTTCTTGTTACCGAGTACCATACCAAGACCGAACTCGCAGAAGTCCTCGAACAGTGAGTTGTCGAATGCCGGACCCTGACCCTTAGCGTTGGTTGTGTAAGGTGTAGACGGGATAGAAGCAGAGTAGATAGAAGAACAGCCAGTAGCGTTAGCAATCATCTGACGGTCGCCGAAGAGCTGAGAGATGAGCTTAACGTACGGAGTCTCACCGCAACCAGAGCAAGCGCCTGAGAACTCGAACAGAGGCTGAGCGAACTGAGAGTTCTTCGGGCTCTGCTTGATGTCTACGAGATCCTGCTTAGAAGCTACGTTGTGAACGAGGTACTCCCAGTTCTGTACTTCCTTCTGCATATCCTCTGCGTCAACGTTGAACGGAACCATCTTGAGAGCCTTCTCAAGCTCGCCGGTCTCCTTGTTCTTCTTGCCCGGGCAAACGTCGGCACAGTTGCCGCAGCCAAGACAGTCGAGTACAGAAGTCTCAATGCGGAAGTGCATACCCTTGAGAGCTGCCGGAGCCTTGATCTCCTGTGTCTCAAGACCCTCGATGCCTGCAAGCTCCTCGTCGGTAAGAACGAACGGACGGATAGCTGCGTGAGGACATACGAACGAACACTTGTTACACTGGATACAGTTCTCTACGTTCCATACCGGAACGAATGCCTCAACACCACGCTTCTCGAAAGCTGCGGTGCCGTTCTGCCATGTACCGTCAACGGTGTCGTGCTTAATGAAGTCAGAAACCTTCAAGAGGTCGCCTGCCTGGCCGTTGATAGGACGAACGAGCTCCTTAACGAATGCCGGAGCGTTGTCTGCCTTAGCCTCCTCGTCAGCGAGGTTAGCCCATGCCGGATCAACAGTGAGCTGCTTGTACTCACCGCCGCGGTCGACAGCTGCGAAGTTCTTGTCTACAACGTCCTGACCCTTCTTAGAGTAAGACTTAACGATGAATGCCTTCATCTGCTCTACTGCGAGATCCAAAGGAATAACCTCTGTGATGCGGAAGAATGCAGACTGGAGGATGGTGTTGGTACGGTTGCCGAGACCAATCTCCTGAGCAATCTTTGTTGCGTTGATATAGTAAACTGTGATGTTGTTCTGAGCGAAGATGCGCTTTACCTTGTTCGGGATGAAGTTAACGAGTTCCTCGCCGTCGAAGATTGTGTTCAAGAGGAAGTAACCGTTCTTGCGCAGACCGCGTGTCACGTCGTACATGTTCAGGTAAGCCTGTACGTGGCAAGCCACGAAGTTAGGAGTATTTACCTGGTATGCGCTGTGGATTGGGCTGTCGCCGAAACGCAAGTGTGAGCAAGTGAAACCGCCTGACTTCTTAGAGTCGTAAGAGAAGTAAGCCTGGCAGTACTTGTTGGTGTTGTTACCGATGATCTGTACAGAGTTCTTGTTAGCACCTACAGTACCATCAGCACCGAGTCCATAGAACTTAGCCTCGAACAAGTCGTCGCCGCCCATCGGAATCTCCTCTTCCTCAGGAAGTGAAGTGAATGTAACGTCGTCAACGATGCCCACTGTGAAGTGGTTCTTAGGCTGCGGGAGCTCGAGGTTCTTGAATACAGCAACGATCTTAGCCGGTGTTGTGTCTGAAGAACCGAGACCGTAACGGCCACCAACGATAAGCGGCTTGCGCTCGTCGTCGTAGAGAGCCGACTTAACGTCGAGGTACAGCGGTTCGCCCTCTGCGCCTGGCTCCTTTGTACGGTCGAGCACGGCGATGCGCTTAACAGTTGCAGGAAGAGCCTTCTTCAGGTAGTCTACTGCGAACGGACGGTAGAGGTGAACAGCAACCATACCTACCTTCTTGCCCTGCTTGTTCAGGTAGTCGATAGCCTCGCGTGCAGGCTCTGTAGCAGAACCCATGAGGATGATTACGTTCTCTGCGTCCTCAGCTCCGTAGTAGTTGAAGAGGTGATACTCGCGACCTGTGATCTTTGTCATCTCCTGGCAGTACTTCTCTACTACCTCAGGGATGCGGTTGTAGTACTCGTTGCAAGCCTCACGGTGTGTGAAGAATGTCTCCGGGTTCTCTGCTGTACCGCGTGTAACAGGGCGCTCAGGTGTGAGTGCACGGTCGCGGAAGCGCTTGATGTAGTCAGGATTTACCAACGGACGGATGTCTTCCATATCCATCTCTTCGATCTTGTGGTACTCGTGTGATGTACGGAAACCGTCGAAGAAGTTGATGAACGGTACTGATGTCTCAAGTGTAGCAAGGTGAGGAACTGCAGAGAGGTCCATAACTTCCTGCACTGAACCAGAGCAGAACATTGCGAAGCCTGTCTGACGGCAAGCCATAACGTCCTGGTGGTCGCCGAAGATACAGAGAGAGTGTGAAGCCAGTGTACGTGCAGAAACGTTGAACACGCACGGCAGCAACTCGCCTGCAACTTTATACATGTTAGGAATCATCAGCAACAGACCCTGCGAAGCAGTGTATGTTGAAGTGAGGGCACCAGCCTGGAGTGAGCCGTGGAGAGCGCCTGCTGCACCAGCCTCTGACTCCATTTCCTGGATAGAAACTCGCTGACCGAAGAGGTTCTTACGACCCTTGGCAGCCCATTCATCTACATGCTCTGCCATCGGAGATGACGGAGTGATAGGATAGATAGCAGCTACTTCTGTGAACATGTAGCTCACATGAGCGGCAGCTGTGTTACCATCACAAGTGATAAATTTTTTTTCTTTAGCCATTTTACTAATTCTTTAATTAGTGAATACTTATAGTGGTTTTTAAACTTTTTCTTTCTAAGCCTTGTTTTCTAAGCCTTCTTAAGCCTTTCTAAGCCTTTCTAAGCCTTTATACTTTCCTTTTTACTCTTTTACTCTTTTACTTTTAATAGAGTAGTCCGAACACCCAGAGCGGAATTTTGTCTGTCTGACCGACGTTGAGGTCGTAGGTGGCGTAGAGTTGTTCTGAGGAGTTGCGTGAGCGTCGCATGTGGTTGGCACTCGTAACGTGGAAGTGCTGCTTGTTGTCGATGATGTATGCGGCGTCGCGGTTGCCCTGGTTTACGCTGTGCTCTTTCCAAAGCATATTCACGAAGAACGTTTCCATCACTTCCTGACGGTCTGCCACGATGGGGTAGATGCAGTACATGAGATTAGGGTTGTACATCATCACCTTCGAAGGCTTCTTCGGGAACTCGTCGCCAGGATGATACATTATGTTTATCAGGCGTGCGTCAGATAGGTATTTGATGTAGTTCATCACCGTGGCGCGACTTGTCTCAATCTCTCCAGCCAAGTTACTGATGTTCGGCGCTTTCAGTCCGTCTACAGCAAGCAGGTAGAGAAGCTTCTTTATTTTTGTGAGATATTTGAGTTCGATTTGTTTTATCAGAAGAATGTCCACTTCAGTCATCATGTTCATCGTCTTGAGCAGATTCTCCTCAAAGTTGCGGTGCTCAAGGAAGAAAGGATAGAAACCATGATGAAGATAGTTGTCGAAGTTGTCGGCAATGTCCACCTTTCTTGCTATTTCGTTAGCTATCTCTACATGATTGGCGAGTATGTCGTCGAGTGTGTGGACGGGTATGTTGTTGCCGGTCTTTAGGTTCAGGTATTCGCGGAACGAGAATCCGCGCAGATTATAGCTCTTTACGATGCCACAAAGTTCGGGGTTTTCCTCCTTCAGTCGCATCACGCTTGAGCCGGTAAAGACGATTTTCAGGTTAGGACATTGGTCGTAGCACTTGCGAAGCTCGCTGCTCCAGTTCTGCTGTTTGAACACCTGGTCGATGAGCAGCACCTCGCCGCCGTGATTATAGAAGTCCATAGCAAAATCGGCGATGCCGCGTCCCTGAAAGTAGAAGTTGTTCATGTTCACGTAGAGGCAGCGGCGGTCGTTTGTGTCGAAGTTCTCCTTGGCATACTGCAAGAGGAATGTAGTCTTTCCGATGCCTCGTGTGCCCTTAATGCCAATGAGACGATCGCTCCAGTCAATCTCGTCCATAAGATTGCGTCTGACTGGTGCGTCCGTATGCTCTACGAGGTATTTATGAGTTTTAAAGAAAGCTTCCATTACTCTGTCTGTTGTTTCAGTTGCTTCAGTTGCTTTGAATGTTTTGCTATTTATTATATAGTCTTCTATAGCTATGCAAAGGTAATATTAATTTCTTTATTTGCAAACTCTGTATTGCAAAAACTGCATTTTTTTTTATTTTTTGCATTTGCATCGTTTGCTGTGTGCTATAATGCGGATATGTAGCCGCTCGAATGTGAAATAAAAGTGGTATTTTTGCACTTGCTTACGAAGTAATAGAAAATCTTACGAAGTAATTAAAGATAATAACAGATGAAGTTACATATATTCAATCCAGAGCACGACATAGCTCTTGCTGCCAATCAAGAACGTTTTACAGCCCCTCATGCGGGTCGACGTCTGCGCACCGACTTAGGATTCATACCTGTTTTCTGGGCTTCTGAAGGCGACATGGTGCTTGTAGACGATGTTGAGGCTGCGATAGAAGCGCGTCGCCATCTGAGTAAGTTTGGCAAAGATGTTGTTTTCGTGACTTATGCCGACTTGAAAGCCTTTGCTTTTGAAGACGTGGAGAGTTTTCAGGTAGATCCGTGGGGCTGGGACCGCACGATAAAAGAGCAGTTGCTGCGTGCGAACAGCAATCTTCAACCATTCATGCCAAGCGACGAAACGCTTGCCGCCATTCGTGAGATGAGCAGCCGCCGCTTCGCTGCAGAACATCTTCTGCCTCTGCTGCGTGAAGCAGGCGAGGAAAAGACCGTAGGCGAAGCCCGTTACTGCACAACGATGGAGGAGGTGAAGCTGACAATGGCGCAGAACGGCAAGAGCGTACTCAAGTCGCCCTGGAGCAGTAGTGGTAGGGGAGTGCGCTATGTAGAAACCGTCGCACCCGACGCGCATCTCGAAGGATGGGCTGCGAATGTCGTAAAACGTCAAGGCGGCATCATGGTAGAGCCACTATATAATAAGGTGTACGACTTCGGACTGGAGTTCTTCAGCAACGCTGATGGCACAATCGACTTCAAGGGAATTTCGCTTTTCGCCACACGCGGCGGTGCTTACGTAGGCAACATACTTGCTACTGAAGCAGACAAGCGCGAGATGCTTTCGCGATATGCCGACCTCGCACTTGTGGATAGCGTCAGCGCGCGTATCTGCAATATTCTTTCAGCTCATTTCAATGGCGTGTATGAGGGCGCTTTCGGTGTAGACATGATGGCTGTAGCACGCGAAGACGGCGACGGCTTCATGCTTCATCCGTGCGTAGAACTCAATCTGCGCCGCACTATGGGACACCTTGCTTTGGCTCTTACGCCAACCATTGCCGAGCCACAGCGCATAATGAGCATCAGTTATGCCGACAAGTATCGCATGAGAATACACGATACAGCTAAGAATTTGCTGAACACATCAATGGTAACTCCTTAGCTATTACACATATTTAAGATTTTATGTGTAGTAAATATTGGTGGTTTTTCTAAGAAAATCAGTAACTTTGCATACGAAAAACATATAAATATACATACGATGAAACAGACAAAGATTGTTGCTTCTATTAGCGATCGCCGTTGTGATGTCGAGTTCCTCCGCAAATTGTTCTTTGCCGGAATGAACGTTGTGCGAATGAACACAGCGCATGCGACGCCTGACGGGATACGTAATATTATAAAGAATGTAAGAACAGTTTCGCCCCACCTTGCCCTTATGATCGACACAAAGGGTCCGGAGGTGAGAACCACTGGCTGCGCCGAGCCTATAGAGTACAAGACAGGCGATGTCGTTAAGATATTCGGTCGTCCGGGTATGGATTCTTCGCACGACATCGTAAACGTTTCTTACATCGACTTTGCCAAGGACGTTAAGGTTGGTGATCATGTGCTCTTCGACGACGGCGAACTCGACATGCTTGTTATAGAGAACGACGGACCGATGCTTGTGGCTCAGGTGCAGAACGACGGTGTGCTTGGTGCGCACAAGAGCGTTAACGTGCCGGGCGAGCACATCGCTCTGCCTGCCATCACGCCGAAGGACCACGACAACATCCTCCTCGCTATCGAGGAAGACATCGACTTCATCGCTCACTCGTTCGTGCGTTCTGCCGATGACGTTTTGGCGATACAGAAGATACTCGACGAGCACAACAGCGACATAAAGATCATCTCTAAGATTGAGAACCAGGAAGGTGTGGACAACATCGACGAGATTATCGACGCTTCTTACGGCATTATGATTGCGCGTGGCGACCTTGGCATCGAGGTGCCTATCGAGCAGATACCTGGCATCCAGCGCCAGATTATCCGCAAGTGCGTGATGAAGAAGAAGCCGGTTATCGTAGCTACCCAGATGCTCCACACGATGATCAAGAATCCGCGTCCTACACGTGCCGAGGTTACCGACATTGCCAACGCCATCTATTCGTATACCGATGCGCTCATGCTTAGCGGCGAGACTGCAAGCGGCAAGTATCCGCTTGAGGCTGTACAGACAATGGCTGCCATCGCAGAGCAGGCAGAGAAAGACCGCTCGGCGTTGGGAGACTACGACGTGCCGATGAACGACAACTGCTCGCAGCGCGAGTTCCTTGCGCATGCAGCTATTGAGGCTACGAAGAAGCTCGGCGTAGCTGGCATCATCACCGACAGTCTTACTGGCGAGACCGTGCGCCACCTGGCTGCATTCCGCGGTCCGAACCCGATTCTTGCCATCTGCTACAAGGATAAGACTCAGCGCTGGCTGAACCTCAGCTTCGGCGTTATCCCCGTTCATCAGAAGGAACACGCGCCGGCTGCATACATGTTCACAGCTGCTTTGCGTATGCTCAGACAGAAGGGCTATATCGGTTCTGACGATAAGATAGCATACCTTAGCGGTAGCTTCGGATTGGGCAACCCGACGGGCACAACATTCCTCGAAATAAATAAGGTAAGTCAGGTGTTCGACAAGTCGTACGAGTTCCACTTGCCTAACAAAGAATAACAATAACAATAGTTATTTATAGCTGTTTGGTAAAACTAATAGTGTTATCAAACGTGATAAAGTCATCGTTCGCGTTCGTGGTCTGATTGGACGGCGAACGCGAACCGATTGGACGGCGAACGCGAACCGATCGGACGGCGAACGCAAACCGATCGGACGGCGAACGCGAACGGTGACTTTTCTTTTATATTTAGCTGGTCGGCTAATGCTTTTTAGTTTCCTTTTCTTTTCTTTTATTCCTCAATGGTCGAGATGCTGTTCTCGAATCTGTGTACGCAGCAGCTTGCTACCTCCACCGGCGCATAGAAGAAATACTTCTTGTAGTTGCGGAACGTCTTTCTCATAGCCTTCGAGTTGTTCGACACGAAGATGCCGGAATTATGGAACTGCCATTCGTCTTGCTTTATCACGATAGGTGCGTCGAGGGCTTCGATAGCCATGTCGTAGGCTTGCGGTGTGACGCTGGTTATGAACGAAATCTCATCGAGCTCGAATCCGAGCGTCTGTATCAGAATGCTTGCCTCCAACTGTGCAATCTTTGCAAGTTGCAGTCGGCTGAGCCATTTCTCGAGCTTGATAAAATCGATCTTGTCGCCGTCCTTACGCAGATAATCGCCGATGCGCACGATATTTGCGAAGTGCAAACCGTTGGTAAGGATGGTCTGTGTGGTCTGTACGATGATGTCCAGGAAGTTTAGGGTCTCTATCGACGAGTCCTCGCTGAACGGTTCCGTCTTGCGTATCTTCTTCAGTCGGCTGTTCAGCAGAAGATTCTGCATTCTCGAGAAGCCAGCGTCGGGCAGATTCTGCAGTCCGCCCACGACAGGTATGTCGGCGCGGTCGGCAAAATACTCGCCCAAGCCGTGCGTCTCAGCCAGCTTAGCCAGTACGTTCCATTTGTATTTGGACATGGGTTCTATTTCTTCGCTCATTCCAAACACCGTATTTTGCAGAATACGGAAAAAGTTACGCTTTATTATATCCATATCAGAATGGTGAGATGTTGAGATGGTGAGATGGTGAGATGGTGTGGGGTGTTGAGGTGTTGAGATGGTGTGGTGTTGAGGGGTGTTGAGTTTGGTTGGTGCACTTGAGACAAGTGCACCCCCCTGAGGGGAGTCGATGTTGAGGGGGGTGGCTGTTAAGAGTATCTGCGCGGCAGACGGAAGATGGTAGCCACAACTACGCACAGCGTCAGAGCCATGGGGTAGAACAGATAGGGCATTATTCTGACGGGGTTCAGCTGTGTCAGTCCGGCAGCCATAAGCATCTGTGCGCCGTAAGGAATGAAGCCTTGTGCGCAGCACGAGCACGTGTCGAGCAGACTTGCCACCTTGCGCTTGTCCAGTTCGAAGCGTTCGCTGATGCGTCGTGCGATGTTTCCGGTGGAGATGATAGCCACGGTGTTGTTGGCTGTGCAAAGGTCTACGATAGCCACCATGAGCCCGATTACGGCCTCCGCTCCGCGTTTGCCTTTGATGCCCGCCGTTGTCTTGGCGATGATGAAGTCGATGCCGCCCTTCTTCTGCACTATCTCGAACACGCCGCCCGCAAGCATTGTGATGATGATGAGTTCGCCCATAGAAAGGATGCCGTCGCCCATAGAGTGAAACCACTCGAATACGTCGAAACTTCCGTCGAGCACGCCGATAACGCCGGTGATAGCCAGTCCGATGGTGAGCACCAGCATCACGTTCATGCCGGCGATGGCTGTAGAGAGAACGGCTATGTAGGGCAGAATCTTCAGATAGTTGATGCCGTGCACATTCACGAGCGGCTGCATCTCCTGACCTAAGAATACGTATAAGGCGAGTGTGATGATGGCAGCCGGCAGCGTGATGAAGAAGTTGACGCGGAACTTGTCGTTCATCTTGCAGCCCTGCGTGCTTGTTGCGGCGATGGTGGTGTCTGAGATGAACGAGAGGTTGTCGCCGAAGAACGCTCCGCCTACAACTACAGCCGTCAGCAGCGCCACGTCGAGCTGCATGGTCTGTGCCAGTCCGGAGGCGATGGGTACAAGAGCCACGATTGTTCCGACGCTCGTGCCAATCGACAGACTGATGAAGCAGGTAGCAATGAAGAGTCCGGGCAGCACCATATTGCTTGGCAGCAGCGAGAGCATGGTGTTCACTGTGGCGTCGACGGCTCCTATCGCCTTTGCCGAGTTGGCAAAGGCGCCAGCCAGTACGAATATCCACAACATCGTCATAATGTTCGGCGAACTGGCTCCGCGGCTGAATACCGCAACGTTCTTCTGCAGATTCTTGCCGCCTGCTATAGCTACGGCGTATATGCCAGAAATCATGAACGCTACGCTTATCGGCACTTTATAGAAGTCGCCGGCTATTATTGATGTTACAAGATACAATGTGATAAAAACCAAAAGAGGGCTTATCGCAAGAACTCCTTTTAAATTGTTCATGTTTATTTTTATTCTACTTAGTCTATCCTTTTAATGTACTTAGTCTTTTCTTTTTGTCTTGGAACTGTGTCTTTGCCGTTTAGAGCTGTGTACGGCGGTAGAAGTCGACGTTCTCTTTCGTCAGAAGCTCTATAGGCATGTAGTTCACCGGCTGCACCTTCTTCTTCAGCACGATGGCCTTGAACAAAGTGTCGACGCAGCTGTATCCCTGCTGGTATCCGTGCTGCGCGATGATGAACGACATGCTTCCCTGGCGCAGACACTCGGCGTTCTTTGCCACCATGTCGTAGCCCATAATCTGTATGTCGCGCATGTTGTTGCGCAGGAGGAATTCGCCCACGATGTGCGCCTTCGAGTTGAGTGTGATGCAATGGTGTATGCTTGGATGCTGCTCAAAGAATTCTTTCAGCATGGCATCGTATTCGTTGCGTGTGCCTTTGAACGGCAGACACAGCTCCGTAATCTTTATCTGTGGGAAATGGTCGTGCATATAATGGCGGAAACCTACTTCGCGGTTCACCTGCTGCTTGCTCGTCACCTTTCCGTCCTTCATCTGTTTCAGGAGCATTATCTCCTTCTCGTTGCTTGCGATGAGCATGAGCATCTTGGCTGCGAAATAGCCGCTGCAGAACGAGTCCTGACCGAAGAACGAGAGCGGCTTGAGGTCGGGCATGTATGAGTCGAGCATTACAAACGGAATCTGTCGCTCGTGGAGAATATCAGTGAATTGTCTTGTTATGTCTATTTCCTGCGGCACTATGATGATGCCGTTCGGGTTCGACTCGAGACATTGCGTGTAGCAGTCGACAAACGACTGGTTGTTGAAACGCTCATAGTACATGATCTTTACGTTAATGTTGAAGTCGCGTCTTACCTCGATGGCTTTCTTCACGCCTTGTTCTATCTCTTCCCAGTAGGCTTCCGACTCGTGCTGCGGTATGAGCGCATAGAACACGTATGTCTTGTTGTAAGCCAGGGCGCTTGCATAGACATTGGGCTGATATTCCATCTCCTTAAGAGCCTTCTCCACTTTCTCACGTGCCGGTGCCGACACATTCGGGCGGTTGTGTAGTACGCGGTCTACTGTTCCGACCGACACGCCTGCTCTTTCTGCGATATCCTTAATTCTGATTTTCTCCATTCTTAATGGTTGTGCGTTTCTTTAGAGTTTGTTATTATATGATTGGCACAATAGGATATTGCTCCAATCCGCATATTATGTGCAAATTTAAAAAAAAATATTGAATTATTCACTCGATAAATGTAACTTTATTGCTTCGCTTGAAGATTTTCCGATTTACATGCGCTTGTCTGATAAAAATTTTGTTATTTTGCATCGAAATTCGAAACGTGTCGAATGTATTTTAGGTATTAAACACTATAAAGATGAAACTGTTCAGAAGTATAGTTGAACTTCAGAATGAGTTGTTTGAAGTTCGGAAGTCAGGAAAGAAAGTAGGTCTTGTGCCCACAATGGGCGCTCTTCATGAGGGCCATGCGTCGCTCGTAAAACGCAGTGTTGCGGAGAATGGGGCGACTGTAGTTTCTGTTTTTCTCAATCCGACCCAGTTCAACGACAAGAAAGACCTCGAGCGCTATCCGCGCACGCTTGATGCAGACTGCGCTTTGTTGGAGGCTTGTGGAGCCGATTATGTTTTCGCTCCGTCAGTAGAGGAGATGTATCCCGTAGAGGATAAGCGCCAGTTCGATTTCCCGCCCGTCACAACGGTGATGGAGGGTGCGCATCGTCCGGGCCATTTCAACGGCGTGTGCCAGGTAGTGTCGCGCTTGTTCTATATTGTACGTCCAGACCGCGCCTATTTCGGCGAGAAAGACTGGCAGCAGATTGCCGTAGTAAAGGCAATGGTGCGCTTCCTCAATCTCAATGTGCAGATTGTAGAATGCACCACGATACGCGAAGAAGACGGCTTGGCTAAGAGTTCGCGCAACACGCTTCTCTCAGCCGACGAGCGCGCCATCGCTCCGCGCATCTACGAGGCGCTGAAGGCGAGCCGCGAGTATGCCAAGACACACACACTGGCAGAGACCCACGAGTATGTAGTCTCTACAATCAACGCCGTAGACGGACTTGAGGTGGAGTATTTTTCAATTGTCGACGGCGACACATTGCTCGATGTAGCTAATTGGGACGACAGCGCGTATGTAGTAGGCTGCATCACGGTTTATTGTGGCAAGACCCCGATACGCCTCATTGACCACATCACCTATAAGAAATAAGATTCTCAGAAATATGATGATAGAAGTATTAAAGTCGAAGATTCATTGTGCGCAGGTAACACAGGCGAATCTTAACTATATCGGCAGCATCACCATCGACGAAGACCTCATGGATGCTGCCAATATGATTGAAGGCGAGAAGGTGCAGATTGTGAACAACAACAACGGTGAGCGCTTCGAGACCTACATTATAAAGGGCGAACGCGGCTCGGGCTGCATCTGCCTGAACGGTGCGGCAGCACGCAAGGTGGTTGTGGGCGACACCGTGATAATCATTTCCTATGCCCTCATGGACTTTGAGGAGGCTAAGACTTTCCGCCCCTCAGTCATATTCCCGGAGAATAATAAAGTGTAGAGTTAGTGAGTTTTGAGTTTTGAATTTTGAGTTTTGAATTATCGGCCTCGCCGATTATGAATTATTCAGTTTTGAATTCTGAATTCACAACTCACAAGTCCCAACTCATAAATTCAAAATGCGCAAAGTGCACAATTCTTGCTCTGGCAAGCGGCAAAGCCGAGCGCAAAACTCAAAACTCAAAACTCAAAGTTTCATTCATGCCAGATAATCCTACTACAAAACGCTCTTCGAAAGCTGCGCCAAAGGCTTTCGACAAGAACTACGGCCATCTGCAGCCGCAAGCCATTGACATAGAGAAGGTGGTGCTTGGTGCGCTTATGATCGATAAGGATGCGTTCTCTATCGTGTCCGAGACATTGCGCCCCGAGACATTCTACGAACCGCGCCACCAGAAGATATACAACGCGATACAGACGCTCTCGATGAACGAGAACCCGGTCGACATCATGACCGTAGTAGACGAGTTGAAACGTGAGGGCACTATCGACGACGTGGGCGGTGCGCCTTACATTGTCGACCTCAGCTCGCACGTGGCTTCTTCGGCTCACATCGAGTATCACGCCAAGATTCTTGCGCAGAAGTTCCTCGCCCGACAGCTCATCTCCTATGCCAGCGTCATTGAGACAAAGGCGTTCGACGAGACGCAGGACGTAGACGAACTGATGCAGGAGGCGGAAGGCTCGCTCTTCGAGCTTTCGCAGCGCAACATGAAGAAGGACTACACGCAGGTAGACCCCGTCATCACCCGTGCCATCGACATTCTTCAGAAAGCGTCTGCCAACGCCGGCGGCTTGACGGGTGTGCCTACGGGCTTCGAGAAACTCGACGAGAAGACGAGTGGTTGGCAGAGTTCCGACCTTGTCATCATCGCCGGACGTCCTGCCATGGGTAAGACCTCGTTCGCCCTTTCGCTCGCTAAGAACATAGCTGTCGACTATCATACGCCTATCGCTTTCTTCTCTCTTGAGATGAACAACGTGCAGCTCGTCAATCGTCTTATCTCTAACGTCTGCGAGATTCCGGGCAACAAGATGCTTAATGGTCAGCTCTCCGACGACGAATGGGAACGCCTTGACAAGAATGTGCGCAACCTGCAGGGCTCGCCGCTCTACATCGACGATACGCCGGGCCTCTCTATCTTCGAGCTGCGCACCAAGGCACGTCGTCTTGTGCGCGAGAAGGGCGTGAAGATTATCATGATCGACTACCTCCAGCTTATGAACGCTAACGGTATGCGCTTCGGTAGCCGTCAGGAGGAGGTGTCGAAGATTTCGCAGTCGCTGAAGGGTCTCGCCAAAGAGCTTGACATTCCTATCCTCGCTCTCTCGCAGCTTAACCGTACAGTTGAGAACCGTGAGGGTTTGGAGGGTAAGCGTCCGCAGCTGTCCGACCTTCGTGAGTCGGGAGCCATCGAGCAGGATGCCGATATGGTGCTCTTCGTACACCGCCCCGAGTATTATCATATTCTCACCGACGAGAAGGGCAACGACCTTCGCGGTATGGCGCAGATTATCATCGCCAAGCACCGTAAGGGTGCCACGGGCGACGTGCTCCTCACGTTCCGTGGCGAGTTTACACGCTTCCAGGATCCGCAGAAGCAGGCTGCGCCTATCGTCGACGTGCCGTATGGCTCAGAGATTATCGGCAGCAAGATGAACGGCGGCGATGTGCCGTTGCCACCCGATATGATGGATGGTTCGCCCTTCGGAGATTCTTCTGAACCGGCACCGTTCTGATAAAAGTAAAAGAGTAAAAAGGGCTTTTAAGAGTAAAAAAGTAAAAGAGTAAAAAAGCAGAAAGCCAGTATAGCTTCTCACTTTTTTACTCTTTTACTTTTTTACTTTTGAATGTATTGCAGAATCTGTTCGGCGTGAATCTTCGTCTTTATTTCTTTCGGTGTGAAGATTTTCTGAATGATGCCATTCTCGTCAACGAGGTATGTTGTGCGGAGAATACCGATGGTTTTTCTGCCGCAGGCTACCTTTTCGCCCCAGCAGCCGAGTTGCTGCAAGAGTGTTGTCTCGGTGTCGGCGATTAGCGGGAACTGCAGTCCTTGGGTGTCGGCGAACTTCTTTTGCAGGGTCTGCTTGTCCTTGCTGACACCTATTATCTCGTAGCCGGCAGCAGCCAACTCCTCTTTATGCGCCTGGAGGGAACATGCCTCGGCTGTGCATCCGCTGGTGTTTGCCTTAGGATAGCTGTAAAGCACAATCTTGCGACCTCTGTAGTCGCTTGCCTTGATTTCGTGTCCGTCTTGGTCGATGCCAAGAATCTCGGGTATTTTGTCTCCTATGTTCATAATTTTGTTATGTTTGTTTTATGTTGCAAAGATATATGTTCAATCTGAGATAAACAAACTATGAGTTGAATAATGTTCATACTCTTATTCCACATTAATTCATAATTGCTCTCTTACAAAATATGGGAAAGTCGATTTGTCTGATTGTGGGGCAAATTCAAAGCCTTCGTAGCTGAAAGCTGAAAGTTCATCGGGAGTGGTGAGGCGGTTGTTCAGAACGAAGCGTACCATAGCTCCGCGGCACGACTTCGCCCATACAGCCTGCATCTTCAGTCTGCCGTCTTTCTGTCGCACATAGAAGAGAGGCTGTACGACCGTCACTTCCTTACATACCCTCTTCCAGTCGAATAGATGCTCATATTCCTCTGTGGAGAGATGCAGGAGGATGCCGTCGTCTGCCCACACGCAGTCTATTAGCACATCTGTCAGCCGGTCTTTCCAGAACTGATTTATGGGCTTGTCGTTTGTTGCTTCGAGCGTGACGCAATGCTCCATACGATAAGGCACAATACCGTCCATTGGGCGAAGCAGACCATATAGGAAGCACGTTATCCAGAGATGTTTTTGGGCGTATTCCAATGCCTCGTCGCTCAAGGTGCTGGCACGCAGATGCTTGTATGCCTGACCGTTGTAGGCAAGCAGGGCTGGCATCTTCTCGGCTGCCATAAAGTTCTGATAGCGTCTCCAGTTCTCAGTCGCTATCTTCTGGCTGCAATCCAGCTGCCGAGCCAAATCCTCAACGTCCATCCTTGCCATTTCTGCAGCCAGAGTGTCGGCTACGTTCTGGAAGAGTGGGGTGGAGAGCGGCTTTCTGTCCGTCTTGTCTAACATTATCTTGGCGTTTGCTAATAATATCTGCATGTTGTATTCTTATGCTCTTCGCTTTAAAATCAGTCGGTTTTTCTTTTTCTGCCGATCAGTCGATATCAATCAGTTGAAAGTGCTTGTTGAAGGTAAGGTCAATTCCGTTCGTCAGTTCCACCTCGTATTCCTTTTTGTTCAACTCAATCTTTCTCACAGCTTCTCCTCTATAATTCTCCTTCAAGTAGTTCTTGATGGGTTGCGGAATCAGTTGGCTAGGCACGATGCCTTGCTTGCAGTCAATCTCAGTAAGATTACCTTTCTTGTCGAACTCCAGCTTCGTGCCATTCCGTAGAACAACGTCATAGCTTCTGCTGACAACGCCAGACTCAATCGTAGCAAGCATCACCTTCTGACCATTGAAATGCTTTGTAAGCAAGGTCTGAGCTTTGGCAGGAAGTTCATTAACATTGATAGGTTTGTCGTTGCCCGCATTTGCTACGATATTGAATGACATCATGCAACAAATGGCAATCATCAAAATTCTCATAATTCTTTTCATAAGCTACAAATTAAAAATTTACAAATACCATACATTCAATTAGACGCAAATCGTTCGCGAAAGTTTATTACAAACATCCTTTTTCTTTCTGTTCTTCCTTTTTGTTCACAATCTGCGTGATGCGCCTGATGCTTCTGTTGCGTTGGTTGATGATGAGCGGCACACGTTCTACCACCACCATAGAAGTGTCGAGCCCCAATGCCTTAGGCTCGTCGATGCCTATCTTGCTGATAAGAGCGTAGAAACTCATCAACAAGTTCTGCTGACGGTTGGCGGAACTCTCTGGATAATATACACGATGAATGATGATGAACCGGAAATCGCCAGGTATTCCGTTCTTACGAAGCGAAGGATAGGTGCTTTTTAAATCTACCTTCTTGCTTGCCACAAGGTCTTCCACCACTTGTCGCAGATATAGACTCACACGAGGCTCAATGCGGAAACCTATGTGCATCGTCACACTATAGAGAGTGTCTGGCACCAGAGTTTTGCAGCTGTACTCAAGCGTGTCTGGAGTATCTACAAACTCCATATTTATAAACCAGTAATGATCGGCACGCTTGGGCTGCTTGTTGATGATGGAATAGAGCAGTTTGTTGTCTACGGCGCCGTCCTTGTCGGCATGGTTTACATAGACAAGATTGGAGGCGTACTTGGGGATGCTCTCGTCGGCTTTGATGTCGGAGATAATCTGATAATAGTCATCCAGCGGTTTGGTGCAGACATAATGGCGTCGTATCTTCATGGCTCTAACCCATACATACATCATCAGGAACAGGATTCCGCCAATGAGCATCGTACACCATCCTCCAGCGAGAAACTTTGAAAGGTTAGCTGCCAGAAAGATGGCTTCGATGGTGCAGTATGCGCCCATAAACAATATCGTTAGGACTCGCGACACGCCCTTGCTGTGCAGGTAGAAACCGAGCAGCAGGGTGGTCATCAGCATGGTGATGGTGATGGCGAGTCCGTACGCAGCCTCCATGTGTGAGGAGTCGCGAAAGAGCAGTATGATGAGAACCACGCCGATGTACATGGCAAGGTTGATCATCGGGATATAGAGTTGTCCTTTTACATGGGTAGGATGCTTTATACGCATACGCGGCCAGAAGTGCAGGTTCATGGCTTCGCTCAATATGGAGAAGGTGCCGCTGATAAGTGCCTGACTTGCAACGATAGCCGCACCCGTTGCCATGATGATGGCGAAGAACAGCATGCTCTGCGGCATGATGGAAAAGAACGGATTCACGGACAATGCTGTCGGCACATGGTTCAGCACCCAAGCGCCCTGTCCCAGATAGTTGAGAATGAGCATGGTCTTTACAAATGCCCAACTGATGGTGATGTTCTTTCTGCCACAGTGTCCCAAGTCGGAGTAGAGAGCCTCGGCACCGGTAGTGCAGAGAAACACGGCGCCAAGGATCAAGAACCATTCAGGCGATTGTGTTAGCAGAACAACTGCGTAGTAGGGATTGAAAGCCTTCAGTATCATGGGGTAAGACGTGATGCTGACGGCTCCCACCACGCCCAGCAGCAGAAACCATAGCAGCATGAATACTCCAAACGACTTGCCTATGCTCTCTGTGCCAAACCTCTGTACGAAGAAGATGATAGTGATGATGGCAAGCGTGATGGGTATGACCGGTAGATCGGGACTGATGCTTTCGAGTCCTTCGATGGCTGTGGTAACCGTGATGGCAGGGGTTATGATTCCGTCTGCCAGCAAGGTGCTGGCGCCTATGATGGCCAATATGTAAATCCACTTGCTCTTGAGTCGGCGCAGCAGGGCGTAGAGGGCGAGAATGCCTCCTTCGCCATTGTTGTCGGCTCGCAGAGCCACGCATACGTATTTGATGGTGGTCTGTAGGGTGAGTGTCCAGATGATGCAGGATAATGCGCCCAGTATGGTGTTCTCGTCGATGGTCTCGCCTGTGTGCAGGATGGCCTTCATCACATATAGGGGTGATGTTCCGATGTCGCCAAACACGATGCCTAAAGTGACGAGCAATCCCAAGAAGCCAATTTTATTATGGTTGCAGACTACCGATTTTTCTGTATCTTCTCTCATGTTTTTCTCTTTTTTATTAAACAATGTTATCCTTTAGATTATCAAATTGTCCGCAAAGGTATAAACATAAGAAGTAAGATATGATTCGTTTAACAAGAATTATCTTATTTAACATCTGGTGAAAGATATCAAGCCGGTAAAACTTTTCAAACAAAATAAATTAAGGCTGATACTTCTCACGAGGTATCAGCCCTTCTTGTTTTTCAGGTATCAGGTTTGTAGGCGGCTTTGGAGAGTGTGCCTGCAGGGAAGATAGGTTGAGGTTAAGAAAGCTAAGTCTTGGTGACGGTAGAGCTGCTGACGTCGGCAAGCTTGATCGGCTTGAACTGGGTGACGGCGAAGGAAGCTCGTTTCATTGCAGCCTTTGAGGTTGTGTCGCCGGTAGCCGTGCATGAGAAGCGGTAGTTGATGATGTGGTTTTCGGGTTTGAAAACGTTGACGTCTGAAACGCCTTTTGCTCTGAATGCAAGTCGGAAGATGGCGAGGTTGTCGAGTTTGACCTTCTTGCCCTGTCGGGTGAGTTCGTGTATGCATGAGGTCATATCGCCGAGGATGGCTATGATCTGTCCTTTGGAGAATGGCGTGTTGTGGTTTGCCATGTGCTCGGCAAGGTCGCTGAGTGTAAGTACGCCTTTGTATTTTGCCCGTGCGTAGTACAAGCCTTTCGAGGCGTTGTTTGCTTTTGACTGATAGAGTTCGTATTCCATAGTTGTGTGTTGTGTGGTTGAGGTGGTGTGATGTTGAGGTGTTGAGGGTTAAACTTTCTCGACGTCTGCTCGGTTTTTCTCGGCTTTGTCTACGAGTACGAAGGGTATGCCGAGCTGGCTGACGTAGCAGTTTCTCTCGTGCTTGTTCTTTCCTGTGCCGCGTACGCGGAAGCGTAGTCCGAGAATGCTGGAGTTGGGCGTGAAGTCTTTCTTGTTGGCTCTGCCTTTGCTGTGGATGTTGTACTGGAAGATGCCGAGGTCGGGTATTTTTATTTTGTATCCTTCTGCGCAGAGCTCGAGTATGCATGTGATCATGTCGCAGAGGACGCCTTCGACCTGTGCCGGCGAGTGGGCTGAGGAATGCGACGCCATGTGCTCGGCGAGGGCTCGCGTGTCGAGGGTTTCTTCGTAGTGGATGCAGGGGTACCAAAGGCCTTTTGAGGCGTTGTTGGCTTTTGATTTGTAAAGAGTGTACTTGAACATATTTTTTTGTTTTTTTTAGGTGAACTAGATGGCTAGGTGGTCTGGGGGAGCTGTGTGTTCTGGGGTAACTATGGGATGGGTGGGCTGTGGCTTTTGGATATGGTTTGGAGGGCGTGGGGATATGGTTTTGGAGGCGTGAGGGTGAGGTTTTGGTGGTGTGGGGATGAGGGTTGTGATCATAGGCTTTGGGCTTATTAAAGTGGTGGGCTTGTTTTATGTGACAAAGGTACGACGAATGGGGTTGGTGATGATACGATGGCGTACGTTGCCGTACGAATTCGTACGGCTTTGCTGCTAAGGCTCACCCAGATGCTCGGTTATGAGTTTTACTTCGCGTGGCGAGAGCCACTTGGATGTCTTCTGATAGCCTTGGTCGAGTAGGGCCTTGTGTAGTGGTTTGCATCGATTGACCCAGGACATGAGTCGGTTGACGGCTGCGTGTGGTTCGGCTGTGGGGAAATAGAGGAGGGCGAGCTCTTTCTTGGTGTATGGTTGGATTTTGAAATTGTTCATGTTGTCTTGGTTTTAATTGATGAAACATAGTAGTCGGAGAAGTCTTTGCAGCCTGGTGGCAGCTGATGATGCTCCAACGAAGGTAAAACTTCTTTTAGTTGCATGAAGAGTCGTTCGCCGGGTGTGTCGCGGTCGGGATACATGTGGAAGGTCGTGCCGAGCCGGTCGAAGAGGTCGCGTAGGAGCTGCTTGTCGGCTTGGGTGAGGAGCGTTGCTGATGGTATGGCTACGGCTTTGTGACCGGAGGAGAGCATGGACCAGCAGTCGGAGCAGCCTTCTGTGATGTATAGGGGCTCTGCGGGACGGAGCATGGGGATGACGGGGAGGTTGTAGATGGAGCATCGGGCGCCGTAGGGGAAGCGGAAGCGAGAGGAAACTGGGGGTGCTAGGGGTTCTGGGTGTTCTATGAGTTCTGGGGGAGATGATGAGGTTGGTGATTTTGGGGGATGAGGGAAATCGAGGTTTCGGTTTTGGAGGCCGATGAGGTTTCGGCTTTGGTCGAAGAAGGGCGTTTGTAGCCAATGGATGCCTTGTCGGTCTGTCCACGAGGTGAGGCGGCACCATGCTACGACGCGTGGGTCGAGTCTTCGCTCTTCGAAGAGAAACCTTTGCGCTTCGTCGCTGAGCCAGGGGTGCTCGAAGAATCGGGCGTAGCGCGCGGCGTCGAAGGGATTTTGAGTTTTGAGTTTTGGGGTGTGGGGTTTGTATTCTTCTACTATTATGTTTGTGGAATCGGCGAGCCATCGGCAAGCGTCTGGGAAGGGCTTGTGCAGATGATTCATGACGAGGTCGATTGTTCCGCCGTGTGTGTCGCAGGCGAAGCATCGGTAGGTGTTGGTGCGTGTGTTGAATGTGAGGCTGGCGTGGTGGTCGTCGTGGAATGGGCATAGGCTCTTGTGACGAGAGACGCGGAGTCCGAGGCGCTCAGCCACTGCCTCAATGGGCAGTTGGCGGAGCTGTTGTATTGTGGATTTATCGAGCATGGCTAATTGTTTTTTGTGATATTGTCGGAGGATATTCCTTGCAGATATTCCGAAGTCTTGGTGTAGAGTCCGGTTTGTGCGGAGTGGACTATAAACTTGCGGAATATCCATTTGTATATTTGATTCTTCGTGCCCTCCTTTGTCTTGCCGAGCGAGATGCGCAGGGCTTCAAGCTGAGCCTCGTTGAACGAGTCGGGCAGGTCGTCTAGCAGATTCTTCGGCCCGCGGCGGACTGTTTCGCTGACGTTGCTTTCGTTTTGGCCGAGCATGTCGGCAAAGACCTGCATCTTGGACCAGATGTCGTGGTAGACGAGCCATTCGACGAGGCTGCCCATGGGCTTTGTCCACGTCTGGTTGTTGAGCGCCCAGAGGAGGCATCCGGCTTTCCATGCGGAGACGAGAGCACGCTTGGAGATGTCCCATAGGGTGTCGTCGTCTGCGAGGTCGGCAAGGGAAGCCATGTCGGCAGCGAGCTGGTCGATGAGTCGGTTGAGCGGACGGATGATGAAGCGTCCCTTGCAGATGGCAAGTCGGGCGAGGTATTCGTCGAGGCGCTTGTAGAAGTCGTCGCCGTACTTGCCTTGGCGTGGTATTCGTCCGTCGCGTCCGAGGCGTGGCTTGTAGGAGAAAACGACGCGTCCGAAGGTGCCGTTGAAGAGTTCGTTCTTGTAGAACTTGCGTGCGGCGAAGGGCGTTGATGAGATGGTGATGTTGGCACGCAGGACGGGGTTGCCGGTCACGCCGTCGGCTGTGGCTCTGAGTGCTCCTGCTCGCTGGCGGTCGTAGATGTTACGCATCATCTGGGATATCTGTCGGTGTCCGCCGCAGACGCGGTCTGCCATTTCGACTTCTGGCATGTTGAGGTATTGTGTGCGCTGTCCGAGTTTCTCGCATCCCATGGCGTTCTGTATGAAGGCTGCGTTGGTGACGTCGGCAGGTGGAAACCAGAAGGCGACGTCGGGTCGGGTTGGTTTCTCCTTGTTGGCAGACTTGGTTTTCATCATCTTCTGCCACTCGACGAGCTTTGCGAGTTCTTCTTCGTCGTGAGTGCGGAAGTCGCGGCAGACAGCTTCGACTATGTTTGAGAGTTGGCCTTTGCCAGCGCCACTATCTGCGACGAGATTCGCCAACATTCCGCTTGGTTCTTTCCAGCTGAGGTCGGGATACATGAATTCTGCTCCACTTACGTGTGCGCCAAGGATAGGGAAAAGCATTGGGACGATGGGCTGGTGCATGTCTTTTGAGACTTGCGAGAGCAAAAGTGCCACGCTTTCGAGTCCGCGACCGAGGTTTGGCATTTTCGGGGCGGTGGTTTTACTGATATCGTACTTCATTTTCTTCTTGTGGTTTTAAGGATTAAAATGTTGATAATGAGCCTTTTAGAGGGAAGAGGGTGTTACGATTCTTCCAATTCCAGTTCTTCCAATTAATTTTCAATGGGTGTGCGTTTTGCTTCTTTATATATCTAACTATTTAATAATTAATTAGTTAGATAGTCTAGAGAGAGAGGGTTGGTATGTGCGTGCCCTTATTGGAAGATGGAAGATTTGGAATATTGGAAGATACGTGTTTCCCGGATTAGCTGCGTTTGTGAATGATTTGCCGAGACTTTTCTTCGAGGATTTATGTCGGTTTCTCCTCTTCAAGGTTATAGGCGAAGCCACTTGTGACCTGGATGAGTTCTTCGGCAGCCCTACGGCAGAACTCTATGCAGGTGAATTGTTCGTTGAACTGCGGTCGGTTGAAGGTAGGGTAGAGCGTTCCGTCGGGCTTGCGATTGATGTTGATGTAGACGCCTTCGTATACATGCGGGTTGCGCTGCTGCACATCATTGCGCTTCTTGTCGGTGGCGTTCTCGATGAAGAGGAAGTGGTCGTCGGCATCGCGTGTGATTGCTCCGTCAAGATAGTTGCCGATGGGAATGCGTCCAGGCTCGCGTGTGAGGAGCTTGATGTCGACGCATGGCTCGGTGTTGGGGTAGACCGGCTGGTGCTGGCGATAGCCGCGAGCGAAGGGTGAATTACTTGAGAACATCTCTGTGAGGATGTCTCCTACGAGGCGAGGCTCGTGCGATGATGCTGAGCCGGAATTTAATGCTTTTGCCATATTCGTTTTTTTTGACATTAAGCATTGTCTCGCACTTGCGCAGATGCATATAGACAATGTTATTCATGCTCTACGCCATCGGGGCCGTGCTCAGTTTTGACTGCTGGGATCTGTATAAAAGAAAGCAGCAGAAACTCCGATGATTGAAATTTCTGCTGCAAATGTAAGGCTCTTTAATGAGACTATTCCTATACCCCATCTTTACCCCAAGTAAAAAAAGAAGAGCATCTTACTGCGGTAGGATGCTCAGATATGTATTTATAAAAGATAGCCGACTACTTGCTATTTACGTAGGCTATTATTATATATGCTATTATGTTTTTCTTTAAGCTCCTCAAATATTTGTATTTGCTTATCGATAGCCACACTACTGCTTATTGAGTTTGAAAGGTCTTTGTCATAGTTCGAAAGGTCAATATTGAAGAGTTTGCCAACCCATGTGAAGAAATCCTTTTTTGTAGGCTTAGCCCCATTGACATCTACAACTTTGCCACATTCATACCAAGCATTCATTATACGGATGAGGTCTATTTTGCTTGCATTCTTTGAGAGTTGTAGCGAGCTTCCTATGTCGGAAAGATTGTTGGGCGTTTGCTCTTTGGGCTTTGTCTCGCCTTGATATATAGGTCCGTTAATCGTGACATCACCATTTTGTGAGCTGCCTGCTTGAAAAGTGCAACTGCCTTCTGCAAAATTGTTTGTTATGTTTGCCATCCTTTTTTTAAAATTATTGATTTAATGATAAATTACCATTCTGCGTGCTGCCAGGTCCAAAGTTACAACTGCCTTTCTGATATATGTTTTCTACCTTGCGAGGTTCATGGCTGGCTTTTTCCATCTCGTCTGTCTGGTTGGCAAGCTGTATGACCTCATCTTCGTAGATATGCCCTTTTTGATAGTCAATACGAGTGAGAATGTGATAGAGTGCATCGCACAGATTATGATCATGACTTTCCAAAGCACAAGAAACCATTTCATGTACGAGGTTGCAGTTTTGTGATAATTCTTGACTTTGCACCTTAGTTGGAACTGCATTTTTGGAATAATCGGTTTGACATATTTCATATCCCATTTGTTCGTTTCTGCTTTCACTTTCCCGAAATTCCGAATAAACAACATTCCAAGTTTCGTGATGTTCCAACAGCATACTTTTGAGCGTATCTTTCAAAGGCGATTTTTCTATGCTTCGGTCCTCATTGAAAAGTATCCACATAAGTATAGCTTTAACGACAACAGCTTCATTGGGGTTCGAACCAACGAACAGCTGTCGTAACAACAAGTCAGGACGTCTGCTTTTTGATAGTTTTTGCCTTGCCGATAAAGCCTCGATCCACATGTCTACAGGCGATGAAGTATGCCACTTGTTTTCCAGATTGCACAAGGCTTCGTATAAAGCTGCAAACAGGCTGTCTTCAAGACAGAGGTTTAACAGGTCAATATTATTAGTCATACACAACTTTGATAGTATTCAAGAACTCAACAATTATGTTGTACTTAGAGTCGAAAAGTTCTTTTTGGTCAAGTTCTGTTAATGTCTCATCCGAAATTTCTTCATAGACTGGACTATCCACACCAATTTTCCTAAGTTCTGAGCCTTTGGGTTTGATTAGTATAGGTCTGCCACTTGCTGCACAAGCCTTGATGGCACTAAGCAGCCATTGGTCTTCACGGCTGAGGTTGACACTTTCATTGTTTTGTCCTTTTAGTTTTAAGGTCGGTTCACTATTGGTTTGACGAGCAATGTTATTCATATATTCACCAACCATATCAGAAATCTCAGGCAGATTTGGGTAAGCAAATGGGAAATCTACATAGTCAATGCCTCTCAACATCATCGAATTGTCGACAACTTGCCAGAATTCGGAGGTGTGATATTTTTGCGTTACATCGAGTGTCAGACGGTAGTTTTGCAGGGCCTTGCGTAGAGTCGTTTGGATTATAACCGCCAATGAAGGGTCTTTGCCAAAAGCTGAATTGTGCTCTATGGCGATGATTTGCCTGTCCTGGCGATTGTCGATGATAACAATACAGGAAGGGTGGTTCTGCTGTTTCATCACCTTAAAATTATTCTCAACCTTTGCTGGCTTATGTCCAGTATTTGCTATGCGAAGCACATATATGCCATTTTGTCCTATGTACATCTTATGAGCATACTCAACTGTATTGAATTTAAATTTGAGCTTTTCATTGTTGTCAAGGACTTCACTCGTCAACTCCTGCTTTCTGTCAAGAGAATCCTGCACGTCAATCTTCTGAAATTCTTCAAATGGTATTTCCATTTTATTCTCCATCACAGGACGGAACATGTATGTGTATATTTGGAATTTCGCCATGATTTGTTTAGATTTAAGATGTGTTTTTACTTTTTCAAGTAATACTTGTCCTCAATTTCATACCAACGTGGAACACGAAGTCTTTCGCCATAGAATTCTTCATAGTTTCTAAGAGTGGCATCAAGCCAGCTTGGGCCATCGTCGCGAGTATCCTTGTTCTTGTAGACAGTCTCTTCAACAGCCGAAAGAAAGTCCTCTATACACTCAAACGTTCTAAAACGTCTTGAAACACCATACCATTTGGCAGGACGTATTTTGTGCACCACGCCCTGCTTGATTTGTAGGTTCAATGGCCAGATAACCTTTTTCTTGCCAGTACCCGATGCCATAGGACGACAAATTTCCCATACTTTCTTAAGCCAAAGGTTCTTGACCGTTACTACACCATCCTTGCTCATGTCATATCCAAAGATCAGATAGTCCACGTCAAGCATCCAAGGCTTGTCCTTAATTTCCCGTTCATACATTCGGAAATCGGCGATGTCGAAACTAGGGCTTGCATTATAGTTGAAGGCTTTTACTTCCATAAGGTTGTGTCTCTTGTCTTGTGGGTCAAGAAAAACATCGGGAGGCATTTGAGTGTTGTCATTTGGAGCATACTCTATGTCGTTATGACGAAGCCATCCTTCAAGCCATTCTTGCATAATGTTACCAACAACATCCTTCTGTTTAACTATGATGTCTACATTGCTGAACTTGAATGTTATACGCCCTTGTTTGGTCAATATTTTATCATCATTGAGAAGTCTTTCGTATACTTCTTTTGCTGTTAATTTCATAAGTTTTAATATTTAAATTATACAATCTAACAATCGGCTTGCCACAGCCTTAATTACGGGTACAACTACGGTGTTGCCCAATAGATCGAACCCGTCTTTCTCGCTCACATTAAAACGAATAGTATCAGGGTATCCGCAGAGGCGAAGACCTTCACGTAAAGTCAATCTACGCAAGCCTCCATTATCTCCAACATATAATTTTTGCATATCCATAGCCACAAGTGTCGGAGCAATTTCATCTGGAGACATTATCTTGTTAACTTCAAAACTTAGTTTACCGGCAACGATATTATAGCCTTTGGGTTTTGTTGTGTCGTATTCTCTATGCGTGGTTATGACTCCATTTTTATTTGTTTCTCGTATGAGTTTCTTTGGATACTCAAATTTTAGGTAGCCCTTTAGGGTTAAGTCTTCTAACATTTCCTCAAGATTTGGAGATTCGAAGAATGTTTGTATTTGCCCCAATGTTAAAGGCATACCATCCATCCAGTCAATGCCAATAATCTCAGCCCATTTCTTTTTGCGGCGTTCTGTTAAGATTGTATCAAGAAGCCGTTTTTGTTCTGGCGTAACAGAACCTTTAATCTCCAAGTCCCAACTATGGATATTAGTGTTGCCGCCCCTTTTGTCTTTTATTGATTTTCCATACAACTGTTCTATTGTGAAATGTTTAAGCAGAGTTCTAATGAAAGGCGTGTCTGCTGTAGGCTGTCCACATTCAAGAATATCACCAAGTTTACTTTCTTTTATAGGGAAATCATCAAGATTTGGAGTTTCGTTGATACTTCCTACTATATATATTCTTTTACGCTCCTGTGGAACTCCAAAATATTTAGAGTTGAGTACCCGGAAATTAAACTTGTATTTTAATGCGGCAAGCCTGTCAACAATTATTTGTAGAGTTTTACCGCCATCATGATTTACAAGTCCTTCTACATTTTCAAGAATAAACCCCTTGGGTCGCTTATCCTTTAATATACGCTCAACTTCAAAGAACATAGTTCCTCGCGTATCGGCAAATCCTTGTCTTTTACCCGCAGAGCTAAAGGCTTGACATGGGAAGCCTGCACAAAGAATATCAAAGTCTGGAATATTCTTTGTGTCAACCTTTGTGATGTCACCAGTTATTGTTTCGCCAGGGTGATTGTCTCGTAAAACACTTACTGCGTATGGTTTGATTTCCGAAGTGAAAACACAAACGGGGTTCAGTCCCTTTTCTTTTGCTGCTAATTCCAATCCACAACGAATGCCACCAATGCCAGCAAACAAATCTATAAAACGAAGTATATTGCGCGATTTGTACTCAGCCATTTGTGGTTGCTCTAAGGAGTTGTTTACCGCATTTGCAATAACATTTCCTTTAAGAAATTTTGGCGCAAAAGGAGTATCTTTGTCTCCTTCTTGAAACGTTTGCTTGATCAAATCGTTTATATCCAACGGTTCGGTTGGTAACTCATTCCCTAAGGAGTATACGATGTAAGCCCCATTCGGGTTTGGGTATTTTAGCAGTTCCATCTCTTCTTGTTCCTTAACGGTTGAATTTACACAAGGAAAGAGATGATATCCCTCTTGTGGGTTCTGCGTATTGTATATCAATATGAAGTCAGGTAAAACGTTAGAAAGCGTTCCGCCATTTCTTAAAGAAAACAAGTCTTTGTTGAAGCGGATGTTGTAAAGTTTCTCATATCTCTGAGTCTTTTCTCCCAATATCCAATCCAACTGAGATTTATCCCCTCGATATGCGCCGAAGAGAAATGTTTTATTTTTATGTTCTATGTATCTAAACATATCTTGTCACATTATATTTTATTGCAGAAGTATAATCTATCTCATACAAAGGTAATACTTTTATTTTGAATTCTATACTGAACTTACGTAAAAAGGGTAGAAGTAGCCGTAATGCGGTTGCTATAGTCCGCACAGCATTCTGTACGGGCAAAGCTCACACTTCTTTCTGTCGTCAGTGGGCGTGAAGGCGGCGTTGGGGGAATACATGTCGGCTATGGTTTCCTTCAGTTTTGTAAGGAACTCCTCCTTGTAGACCGTTACGTCGCTTATCGGGTGTTTGTCGATACAGAGCGTCGGGTCGTAGTCGTTGGTTGCGGCTTGCTTTATGAAGAGCAGCGCGGGGCTGACGGGGTCGTTAGCCGCGTTCCACTCTTTCGAACCGCTCACGATGAGTGAGTAGAGTATCGCCTGCAGGAAGTAGTTGGAGTGCTTGCTGGCGATGTTCTTCGGGTCGAACACCTCCTCGATGCTCTTTATCGCGCTTGACGGCTTGTTGCCCGTCTTATAGTCGACTACGCGTATGCGGCGCTTGCCGGTCTGCTTGTCGGTGACGACGTCGAGTCGGTCGATGATGCCGCCGATGGTGAGGTTGTAGTGTTTGTCTGGTGCACTTGAGACAAGTGCACCCCCTTTAAGTGCACCCCCTGAGGGCGTTGTGAACGACAGCTGCGTGTACACCTTCGCTTCTTCCTCCATAGCCAGGATGCTGAACGGGCAGAGCTGCTGGTCTATCTTCAGCAGCTTGGTGATATACTCTATTATCACCTCGCGGTTGATGATCTGCAGTCCGTTGTTGGTCTTGCATTCCTCCTCCTCGAAAGCGCGGTCTACGACACTTGCCAGCAGTTTGCGGTTGCTGAGATAAGCCTGTATGTGAGCCTTCTCAATAACCGGACTATGGTCGGTGATGTCTTTATATATAAGGTAAGCTGCGCGGTGGAAGATGTTGCCGAACATGCGGTTGTCGATAGTCTCGGGGTCGCTGTCAGGCTCCTTTATGTGGGCTATGTATTGGTAGTAGAACGCCAGCTTGCAGCGTATGTATGTGTTGATAGCCGAGGGCGAGAGGCGACTCATCTCCTCGAGCTTGCTGAGGGCAGTCTCGTCTTTCTCTATGGGTTTCGGCATCAGAGGCGTCGGCTGGTTCTTCGCCGTCAGACTGTAGTGGTCTATCTTCTGTCCGCTCTCCACGAGCAGCTGCAGCATGAAGCGGCTCATCTCGCCGGTGTGTCCGTTGTCGGTAGAGTTGTTGTAGGCGATGGTGATGTCGCCGGCGCGCTGCAGCAGGCGGTGGAAGTAGTAGGAGTAGATAGCCACCTTGTTGTCGATGGTGGTGAGTCCGTGCGCCTTGCGTATGGAGTAGGGTATGAACGACGAGTCGTTGACGCCCTTCGGCATGTTGCCTTCGTTGCACGATAGTAGCAGCACGTTGTCGAAGTCGATGTTGCGCGTCTCGAGCACACCCATTATCTGCACGCCCACAACGGGCTCGCCGTGGAACGGTATCGATGCTGCGCCTACGAGCTGCGACACCAGTCGGCGCAGCGTGGTGTTGTCTACGAGGAGGTCACCGCTGTCTGCTAATGCCGCGAGGCGGTTGAGTATGGTGAACATGCGGAACACCGACTCCTGCGTGAGCGCATCGCCCTCCTGCTTTGTGGCTATGCCCACCTGTTTCACGAGTGTGGCAATGTGTTGTAGAAGTGCCGCACTTGTAGGAGGGTATGGCATTCCTGCCATACCCATGCACCCTGAATTATCTCCTATTGTTTGCTGTTCTTCTTTTTGGTGCACTTGAGACAAGTGCACCCCCTTTAAGTGCATCTCCTGGAGGTGGCGTGCGTAGGGATGCGCCATGAGCTTCTTAAGGTAGTGGGGGTTGAAGGCGGTGCCCTTCTTGCGCAAGCCGAGCGTGTAGAGGTCGAAGAGCTGCATCACGAGCGACGCTACGGGCGTCATGGCGAGCGGAAAACCGCTCGTTATGTTCACCTTGTCGGCTTCGGGCGGCAGACTGTGCATTATGGGCAGCAGTATGCTCTCGTCGCACATCACGACGGCAGTCTTGCGGCCAGCCTTGTAGCGGTCGTTCTCAAGAAGCCAGTTGCTCGCGAAGCGCGCCTGCGCATTCTCCGTGGGCGAGGATATAAAGCGTATGCGTTTCGGTCGGCGCATGTTGGCGTAGATGTTGCGGTCGGTGTTGTCGAGCTCGTTTGGGAAGTCGGTTAGGTAAGCGGCGAACGACGCTGTGTTGTTCGGAACCGAAGCAGACTGCTGTGCTCTGGCTGTCGGCATGTAGTATTCGTCGAAGTCCCAGTAGAACTTCGCCTTGCCCTCCTTCATCAGTCGGCTGAACAGCACACGCTCCACCTTCTGTATGAGGTTGAAGCCTACGAACAGATACTTGTCGTACTTTAGGTGGAGCGTCTCCTCGCTTGCCACCTTTCTATATATGGCGCCCTCGTAGCCTATGCCCTGCTCGGTGAGGCGGCGGTTGTAGTCGTGGTAGATGTCGCCGAAGTGCGACCACAGACTGAGGAAGCGCTTCTTCAGTTCCGACTCGATGTCGTCGCTGAAGTTGGCGAAGAAGCGCTTCAGCATCTCTTTCTGCTCGTCGTCGAGATAAGATATGTCGTCGAGCTCGTGAATGTCCTTAAGGTTGCAGAATATGCTGTCGGCGTCTGCCATGTTCTTGTCGATGTCGTCGAAGTCGGCAAGCAGCAGCTGTCCCCAGCCGTAGAAGTGGTCGAGAGTCTCGTCGATGCCCGTACACTTCGTGAACGACTTGTGTATGTCGCATATCAGCTTTATAGGGTCGGCTGGTTTGAGGTCGGTATGCTGGCGGAAGAGGTCGCTGATAGTGATGTAGGCAGGACTCCATACGGGCTGACCCGCAATACGTGCAAGATGCTCGTTGAGGAACAGAGCGGCGCGCTTGTTCGGGAACACCACGGCGATGCGCGAGAGGTCGGTGCCGTACTTGCCGATTATATCTTCTGCGACATATTCTAAGAATGTCTTGTTCATGTTGTTTTCCTTTTTTGTTAAACTTCAACGATGTTGTCCGAATAGACGTACCAGAGGTAGCCCTTCACGTCGGTGTAGCCCATGTCGTGTGTGAGCGATATGTAGCGCCGCACCTGGTCGGTGTGCTCGGGCTGCGGCTTGCCGAACTTGAAGTCGACGATCTGCACCTCGTCGCCGCGCTTCATCACGCGGTCGGGGCGGTGCTCCGTCAGCTTGTCGGTGTGGGGGTCGTAGCTTAGGATGGAACACTCGTTGAAGAGCGTCCAGCCGCCCCCAAACCACTCCTTCACCTTTGGGTTGGAGAAGCGCTTGTGCAGCATGTTCTTCAGTTTGTTCGGCGTGATGATGCTCTCGTCGAACAGACCTTCCATCTCCATGTCGTGCAGACAGCTGTCTACGTCGTCGGCTGTCTCGATGTTCGAGAACAGATAGTGGAGCAGCAGACCCGTCTTGATGTACGACTGCTGCTCGGCCTGCTCGTCGTCAGCCTCGTCGTTGATGAAGTCGCGACTCTTGTTGCTCTGCTTGAACTCTACGTTCGAGGCGTAGGTCTTCATCGGCAGAAGGATGTTCTCTACGTGCGGCGTGAAGATGTTCGGCTCCTCAGCCTTTTTCTTCTCTTTGGTGGTGTCTATCTCGCCGTAGGTAAGGGTGATGTGGTCGGGTGTTGAGGTGTTGAGATTGGTTGGTGCACTTGAGACAAGTGCACCCCCTGAGGTGTTGAGGTCGCCATCGAGCGAGCAATCGGGCAGCTGCATGTCGCTTATCGCTTGCTCTATCACGTACGAACGCAGCGATGCGTTGCCGCGGCGTGCGAAAACGATGAGGCTGCGCTCGGCGCGGGTGAACGCCACGTAGAGCAGGTTGAGGTTGTCTACGCAGTTCTGCAGATGCTCCACGATGTAGTCGCGCTCGTATATAGTGCCCATCATCTGCTTTGCGCTGAAGTCTACCGGCACAAGCGGCAGTTCGTTGAACGGAGCCTCCGTAGGCTCGCACCATATAGTGTTGGTCTTCTCCATGCGCCAGTCGCAGAACGGAATGATGACGTGCTTGAACTCCAGACCCTTACTCTTGTGTATGGTGATAAGGCGAATGCCGTCGATAGAGTGTGCCTGGATGGTGTTCGATGCGAAGTTCTCGTTCCACTCCTCAACGAAGTCGTCGAGTGTGGCTGTGTTTGAGGTGAGGAAACTCGTGAGGCAGTCGAAGAAAGCGTATACGTAGGCGTCTTCGCCCACGATGCGCTCAAGACTGAATATCTTGTAAAGACGTTCGGCAAGTTCGTAGATAGGCATCACGAGCAGTTCATCGCTGTGGTCGCGGTAGTTGGCAGGCAACGCTTCCTCTACGCCCTCCTCGGTAGAAACCATGCGGTTGGCAGCTTCGAGGTCTACGCCCTTCACCTTCGTGAGATAAGCCTTTGCGATGTACGCCCTTGTCAGCTTGTCGTCCTGATGCGTCAGCGAGTGCATCGCCGCTACGAGGATGTTCAGCGCCGTAGAGTTGTCGAGACGGAAAGCCTCGTCAGACACAATCTTCAGTTCGGGACGCACACAGGCGAAGTGCTCCGCAATCTGCTGTATGGTGTTGTTGGAGCGCACGATGATGGCTATATCAGAAGGGTCAGCGCCGAGTTCTATCAGATGGTCTACTGTCTCGACCGTCTTGTTCAGCGTGATGTCGGTGTAGTCGTCCTGCGGAAGCAGCTCGATGTGTACGTATCCGGAGTCCTCGCGCTTGTCGGGCACCTGCTGGCACACGTCGGCATACGCACTCTTCAGCTGTTCGGCAAGCTGCATGTCGTCCTCGCCGCAGCACTCCTTAAGATCGTCGAACTCTATCTCGGCGGCACGCTCGAAGAAAGCGTTGTTGAAGTTGATGACACGGCGCGACGAACGGTAGTTGTGCGTCAGCGTGCGTATGTCGAGCATGTCGCTCACCTGCGGAAACTCGCCCTTGATGTTGTTCAGCATACGCCAGTCGCCCGAACGCCAGCGGTAGATGCTCTGCTTCACGTCGCCCACAATCAGGTTGCCGTGCTCTTCGCTGTGGCTCATGCACTCCTCGAGCAGCACCTTGAAGTTCTGCCATTGCACGGTGCTCGTGTCCTGAAACTCGTCGATCATCACGTTCTCCAGATGCGAGCCTATCTTCTCGAAGATGAACGGCGAGTCGGTGTCCTTGATGAGCGAGTGGAGTAGGGTGTGGGTGTCGCTGAGCAGGAAGCGGTTTGCCTCAACGTTCATCTCGCGCACCTTCCGCTCAATGCTGTTGAGCAGGCGCAGCTGGTTGAGATGCTTCAGCGTGAGCACCGCCGATGCGTACATCTTCCAGTTGCTCTTGCGCGTAGATTCTGCCTTTTCGAGCAATGGCACGATGGTCTCCTCGGCGAAGTGGCGCAGCGATTGCGGCGCACTCTTCTTCGTCCAGCAGTCGGCAGAGGCTTCGTCGAGCGCCTTCTGCACTCTGCCCGTGATGATGCTCTCGTCGTATTGTCCGTTCTGCAGTTTGATGAAGTAGCCGGCAGGTCCCGACTTGCCGTAGCTGAGGTCGGTGATGTCAACGCCTTCCGTTTCGAGAGCCTCGAAGAACTCCGCCGCAACGCTTTTCAGTTTCTCTTCTGCTTCGTCGCGTATGGTTCTGATGCGCTTGGTATACTGCTCGAAGAAGCCCTTCTCGTGCAGCAATGTGTTAAGCTCCTTGCTCTTTGTCTTGTAGAACTCGCGGAAGATGTTCTCGCCGAACGACTTTATGTAGCCGATGACGTTCCAGTTCTTGTCGTCGTCGATGTTCTCCTTTATATAACCGAGAATCCACTTCAGCAGTTCGTCCTTTTCGCCCAGTTCGTCGATCATCTCGTCTACGGCGATGCTCTCAATCTGTCGGTCGTTAAGCTCGATGCGCAGGTTGGCCGTGAGGTCGAGCTCGCGTGCAAGATTGCGCAGCACGCTTTGGAAGAACGAGTCGATGGTCTCGATGCGGAAGTAGCTGTAGTTGTGTACAATATTAAAAAGAGCGATCTTGGCGCGATCGGACATAAACTGTTCGGTCACACCAAGTTCGCTCTTTATCTTTTCTATATAATCCTTCGACTTCGGGAGCTGCTTCCATATACCATAAAGCTGGCTGAGGATACGTGTCTTCATCTCCTCAGTGGCTTTGTTCGTAAACGTAACAGCGAGTGTCGAACGGAAACTCATCGGGTTCTTGATGAGCAGCTTTATGTATTCTACGGATAGCGTGAATGTCTTTCCGCTACCCGCACTTGCTTTGTATACGGTAAGTGCTTTCTCTTCTGTCGGTGTCATAATGAATTGTTAGTCAATACGTGTGATAGTCATGGCGATGTCCTCAGTAGGACGGTCGGCACGGTCGGTGTCGACGTTCTGTATAGCGTCTACAACGTCCAGTCCTTCCTCTACCTCTCCGAACACGGTGTACTCGCCATCGAGGAACGGAGTGCCGCCAACAGTCGTGTAAGCCTCCATCTGCTCTGCGCTGAAGCCAACGGGATTCTGCTTACATATCTCCTTCGCCTCTTTCATAAGGCGCTCCTGCATCTCCTGCAGTCCGGCGCGGTCGCGGTTCTTGCGCATCTCCATAATCTCCTTCTTGTAGTAGGTCACAAGATCGTTAAAGGTGATGGTCTCTTGGTTCTGCTTCATCTGCTTCTCCATCTGTTTGAGCTGTCCCTGGTTGTACTTCTCGCCGAGCACGATGTAGAACTGGCTGCCGCTCGACTCCTTGTTGGGGTTTACCTCGTCGCCTAAGCGTGCTGCAGCAAGAGCTCCGCGCTTGTGGAAGTGTGTAGGTGTGAACTCAGCCTCAATAGTGTAGTCGGGTCCGCCTGCACCAAGCTGCTTTCCCTTCGGCGCATTCTTGCTGTCGGGGTCGCCGCCCTGCACCATGAAGTCCTTGATGACGCGATGGAACAGCGTTCCGTTGTAGAAGCCCTCTTCAACGAGCTTCAGCATATTGTCACGATGTTTCGGGGTGTCGTCGTAGAGGCGCACGATGATGTCGCCCTTCGGTGTCTCGATCTTTATCTTTGCCATTGTTATAATATATATGTATTTGATTAATTGTTTATACTTGTGAGTTCTGTTGTCAGTATTTGTGAGATTTGCCGTCTCTATGTATTGGAGATTAATATGCAAAATTAATTATTATTTCTGTGAATGGCAAACAAACTGGGCATAATAAAAAGATGTGTTATTAGTAAGTAAATAGCAGGATATTTCATTACAAATAAAAAAGTTTATATTTTTTCGGAAAAATAGTTCTATGTAAAAATAAAAGTATACCTTTGTAAACAATTTGATTAAATAAAACTAATTTGTTATGGTTAAAATCACTTTTCCTGATGGTTCTGTTCGTGAGTATGAACAGGGCGTGACGGGGTTACAAATCGCCGAGAGCATTTCGCCGGCTCTCGCTCGCAACGTTGTATCTTGCGGTGTCAATGGCGAAACCGTTGAACTCAACCGTCCTATCAACGAGGATGCTACTATCGCTCTTTACAAGTTTGAGGACGAGGAAGGCAAACACACTTTCTGGCATACTTCTGCCCACCTCTTGGCTGAGGCGCTGAAGGAACTCTATCCTGGCATTCAGTTCGGCTTTGGTCCGGCTGTGGAGAATGGCTTCTTCTACGACGTAATGCCGAAGCAGGGTGATGTTATCAGTGAGAACGACTTCCCCAAGATTGAGGCTAAGATGAAGGAACTCGCTAAGAAGAACGAAGCTGTCGTTCGTCGCGAAGTGTCAAAGGCTGAGGCTCTCGCAGAGTTCAAGGCTGATGGTCAGGAGTACAAGTGCGAGCATATCGAGGAAGACCTCGAGGATGGCACAATTTCTACATACACACAGGGCAACTTCACCGACCTTTGCCGTGGTCCGCACTTGATGAACACAGGTGCTATCAAGGCTGTGAAGATTACAAGCGTAGCAGGTGCGTTCTGGCGTGGCGATGCAAAGCGCGACCAGATGACACGTATCTACGGTATCTCGTTCCCGAAGAAGTCGATGCTCGACGAGTATCTCCTCATGCTTGAGGAGGCTAAGAAGCGCGACCATCGCAAGATTGGTAAGGAGATGGAACTCTTCATGTTCTCTGACCGTGTAGGTAAGGGTCTGCCTATCTGGCTTGCTAAGGGTACACAGTTGCGTCTGCGCTTGCAGGAGATGCTCCGCAAGATGCTTAAGCCGTACAACTACGAGGAGGTTATCACTCCGGGTATCGGCGGAAAGAGCCTTTACGTAACATCGGGCCACTACGCTCACTACGGCAAGGACGCTTTCCAGCCTATCCACACACCTGAGGAGGACGAGGAGTATATGCTCAAGCCGATGAACTGTCCGCACCACTGCGAGGTGTTCGCACGCAAACCGCGTTCGTACAAGGATCTGCCGTTGCGCATCGCAGAGTTCGGTACCGTATTCCGCTACGAGAAGAGTGGCGAGCTTCACGGCTTGACACGTGTTCGTACCTTCACCCAGGACGATGCTCACATCTTCGTGCGCCCAGAGCAGGTAAAGCAGGAGTTTGAGAACATCATCGACATCATCCTTAAGGTGTTCCGCATCTTCGGTTTCGAGAACTACGAGGCACAGATTTCACTTCACGACCCGAAGGATACTGAGAAGTACATCGGTAGCGAGGAGATTTGGGCTGAGAGCGAGAACGCTATCCGCGAGGCTTGCCGCGAGAAGGGTCTTGAGACTCGCGAGGAAGTAGGCGAGGCTGCGTTCTACGGTCCGAAGCTCGACTTCATGGTGAAGGATGCTATCGGCAGACGTTGGCAGCTTGGTACAATTCAGGTTGACTACAACTTGCCGCAGCGCTTCAAGCTCGAGTATACTGCAGAGGACAACTCTAAGCAGACACCGGTTATGATTCACCGCGCTCCGTTCGGTTCGCTCGAACGCTTCACAGCCGTACTCATCGAGCATACAGCAGGTCACTTCCCGTTGTGGCTCATCCCTGATCAGGTGGCTATCCTCCCGATTTCGGAGAAGTATAACGACTACGCTCGCGAGGTGAAGACATTCTTCGACAAGGCTGGCGTACGCGCACTCATTGACGACCGCAACGAGAAAATCGGCCGCAAGATTCGCGACAACGAGCTCAAGCGTGTTCCGTACATGGTTGTAGTTGGCGAGAAGGAGGCTGCAGAGGGTCTCGTTTCTATGCGTAAGCAGGGTGGTGGCGAGCAGGCTACCATGACTAAGGAAGAGTTTGCAAAGCGCATCTGCGACGAGGTTGCAGAGCAGCTGAAGCTTGCTGAGGATTAAAATCATATATTCTATAATTATCAATGCCCATTAATCAGACTTCGATGTCTGACTAATGGGCATTTTTTTTGTTAATATGTTGAGGGCGTTTCTTTGTTAATTCGTTGAAACGAAGTGAATAAATGGGCGGCAAATCTTTGCTATTTCGCATATAATAACTAATTTTGTACTTATGAGTGAACCATTAGCTGAAAGAATGCGCCCGCGCTCGTTCGACGATTATGTCGGACAACAGCATTTAGTGGGCAAGGATGCCGTCCTGCGCAAGATGATTGAGAGCGGACGCGTGTCCTCCTTTATATTGTGGGGACCGCCCGGAGTGGGCAAAACCACTCTCGCACAGATTATTTCGCATCGTCTTGAGACACCGTTCTACACGCTTAGTGCCGTGACGAGTGGTGTTAAGGATGTGCGCGACGTGATAGAGCGTGCCAAGAGCGGACGCTTCTTCAATTCGGCTTCGCCCATTCTCTTCATCGACGAGATTCACCGCTTCAGCAAGTCGCAGCAGGATTCGCTGCTCGGCGCTGTGGAGCGAGGCATCGTCACGCTCATAGGTGCCACCACAGAGAACCCGTCGTTCGAGGTGATACGCCCGCTGCTCTCGCGCTGTCAGCTGTATGTTCTGAAACCTTTGGAGAAGGAAGACCTGCTGCAACTGCTCAATCGTGCTGTTACAACCGACGTTGAACTCTCGAAGCTCAATATCCAGTTGAAGCAGACCGACGCCTTGCTGCGCTATAGCGGTGGCGACGCCCGCAAGTTGCTCAACATCCTGCAACTCGTCGTTGAGTCGTGTCCTGGCGATCAGATAGTGATAGATGACGAAATGGTTGTGGCGTGCCTGCAGCAGAACCCGCTTGCATATGATAAGGAAGGCGAGATGCACTACGACATCATATCGGCGTTCATAAAGAGTATACGCGGAAGCGACCCTGACGGCGCACTCTACTGGATGGCGCGCATGATAGAGGGTGGGGAAGACCCGCAGTTCATAGCCCGTCGCCTCGTCATTAGTGCGGCTGAGGATATCGGACTCGCCAACCCCAATGCGCTTCTGCTTGCCAACGCCGCCTTCGACGCGGTGATGAAGATTGGTTGGCCCGAAGGACGCATACCTTTGGCTGAGGCTGTGGTGTATCTCGCTACAAGTCCGAAGAGCAACTCGGCGTATCTCGGCATCAATCACGCCTTGGAGATTGTGCGTCAGACTGGCAACCAGCCCGTTCCGCTCCATCTGCGCAATGCTCCGACGAAGTTGATGAAGGACCTCGGCTACAGCGATGGCTACAAGTACTCGCACGACTATCCCAACCACTTCGCGCCGCAACAGTATATGCCCGACGCGCTTAAGGACACACGCATTTGGCAACCGCAACACACGCCCATCGAGGAGCGCCAATACCAGCAAATGCTCCAGTGTTGGGGCGACAAATATAAAAACCAATAATTTTACAGGAATATGAAGATTGTAGTATTAGACGGTCAGGGCGTCAATCCTGGCGATATCTCTTGGAATAGAATTGAAGAACTCGGCGAACTTACCGTTTATCCGCGCACTGCGCCCGAAGAAGTGTTGCAGCATGTTGGCGACGCAGAGATTGTGCTTACTAACAAGACGGTGTTCGCCGCCAACATCATAGCCCAGCTCAAGAACACGAAGTATATCGGTGTGCTTGCCACAGGCTACAACGTGGTAGACACAAAGGCGGCACGCGAGCGTGGCATCGTTGTGACGAACATTCCGGCGTACAGCACGGACAGCGTAGCACAGATGGTGTTCGCCCACCTACTCAATGTCTCTAACCATGTAGAACACTATGCTGAGGAGACGCGCAACGGCGTATGGAGCCGTTGTCCAGACTTCTGCTACTGGAACACGCCGCTCTTCGAGCTTGCCGGCAAGACTCTCGGCATTGTCGGACTCGGACATATCGGTATGAAGGTGGCGCAGATAGCGCAGGCTTTCGGAATGAACGTGCTTGCCTATACAAGCAAGAGCCCCGACCAGCTGCCCGAATGGATTCGCAAGACTACGCTTGACGGACTCCTTGGCGCTTCTGATGTCGTGTCGCTGCATTGTCCGCTTACAGACACAACGCGCGAGCTGATGAACAGCGCTTCTATCGAAAAGATGCGCGACGGCGCGATACTTATCAACACTGGTCGCGGACCGCTCGTGAACGAGGCTGATGTTGCCGACGCACTTGCTTCGGGCAAGCTCGGCGCCTATTGTGCCGACGTGCTCTCAAGCGAACCGCCATCGGCGTCTAACCCGCTTATCGGTGTGCCGAACGCATTCATCACGCCGCACGTGGCTTGGGCTACGCTTGAGGCTCGTCTGCGCTTGATGGACATCGCCGTATGCAACATCAAGTCGTTCCTCGCAGGATCACCCACTAACGTTGTAAACTAAGAATGATGCCTACAGAAGATATCTACCAGCCCTTGCTCAATGTCATCGAGTTTCTCGGTACCTTCGCATTCGCCATCTCCGGCATCCGCCATGCCGCAGCCAAGCGCTTCGACTGGTTCGGCGGCTTCGTCTGTGGCGTTGCCGTAGCTATCGGCGGCGGTACGCTACGCGACATAATGCTCGGCGTAACGCCGTTCTGGATGACATCATCCATATACCTCATCTGTACGTTCATGGCGCAAATGTTCGTCATCGTCTTCGCGCGATCGCTGAAGCGACTCGACAACACGTGGTTCTTCTTCGACACGCTCGGCCTTGCGCTATTCACCGTGGCAGGCTTGCAGAAGACGCTCGACTGCGGCCATGCCTTCTGGGTGGCAATCATCATGGGCACAATCACAGGTTCTGCCGGTGGCGTGATACGTGACGTGCTGCTGAACAACGTGCCCGTAATCTTTCAGAAGGAGATATACGCTATGGCGAGTATCATCGGCGGACTTGCTTACTGGGCGCTCGTAGAGCTTGGTTGCGACATGACAATCTCCGTCATCATCGCCTTCCTTCTCATCGTAGTCATACGCATCCTCGCCGTGAAGTATCACATCTCGCTGCCCGTGCTGCGGGGAGAGGAATAAGCACTACATATTATTATATAAAGATAAAGCCCGACAACATGGAGCAGACACTCCGTGTTGTCGGGCTTTTTATTGTTTGTGTAGCGGAGTCCTTAAGGCTCCGCTACAGACTTGCCACATGATTTGCTAAATAAGATTTGCCGAATTGTCGCCAATCTTACTTGATAAGGTCAACCGAACGCTTCAGGAACGAGTCGAGTGCCGCACCCTTCAGCATGCCGTTCTGCAGCAATGCGAGGTCGATGAGCTGATGAACCACCTTGTTGCCGGCAGCGTATGCGGCGATGATGCCGTTCTTCTTTGTGCTCTGCTCCTCAATAGACTGCTCCGTGTTCTTAAGGTCGTCCTTCTCCTCCTGCGAGATTTCCTCAGGCTTCTTGCCGTTCTGACTCTGGTGCAAAGCAGCGAGGCGTGCTTCGAGACCCTTCAGTTCGCTCTCTACCGGCTGCAACTCTGCTGCGCATGCTGTCTTGCCGTCTTCGAGCACCTGCTTGATGAGCGGGTGATCGCTGTTGAGCACGAGGTTGAACGCATCAGGCATCTGTGCGTAGAACGCCATGCCAGCCTGGAACTTGCTTGCCTCCTTCATACGGCGCATGTACTCGCTCTGTGTGATGATCACCGGCAGCGTCTGCTCACCGAGAGCCTGCACGTCTACGTAGAACTCGGTCTTCTCCATCTTTGGCAGCTGTGAGCGGAACGCCTGCTCAAGGTTGGTACGCTCGTCCTTAGCGAGTTCGCTCTCCTTCTTGTCCTCCTTCTGTATGAGGCGGTCTATGATGTCGGCGTCCACACGCGAGAAGCGAGTCTTCTCAAGCTTCTGCTCGAGCATCGAAACCATCGGGTTGTCGAGCTGTCCGTCGAGCAGCAATACGCTGTAGCCCTTAGCCTTGGCAGCCTCGATGTAGCTGTACTCGCCCTCTTTGTCGTTGGCGTAGAGATAGACGAGGTTGCCTTCCTTGTCGGTCTGGTTGTCCTTGATGAGCGTCTTATACTCGTCGTATGTGAAGTATTTGCCGTCTACATCCTTCAGCAGCGCGAAGTCCTTAGCGCGGTCGTAGAAGTCTTCCTGCGAGAGCATACCGTAGTTGATGAAAATCTTCAGGTCGTCCCACTTCTCCTCATAGTCCTTGCGGTTCTCCTTGAAGATAGCTGCGAGACGGTCTGCCACCTTCTTTGTGATGTACTTCGAGATCTTCTTTACGTTGGCGTCACTCTGCAGATAAGAACGGCTCACGTTCAGCGGAATATCCGGCGAGTCGATGACGCCGTGGAGCAGGGTGAGGAACTCGGGCACGATGCCTTCCACCTGGTCGGTCACGAACACCTGGTTGCAGTAGAGCTGAATCTTGTTGCGCTGCAGCTCGATGTTCGACTTGATGCGCGGGAAGTAGAGAATGCCGGTGAGGTTGAACGGATAGTCGACGTTGAGGTGAATCCAGAACAGCGGCTCGTCCTGCATCGGGTAGAGTGTGCGGTAGAACGACTTGTAGTCTTCGTCTTTCAGCGTGCTCGGCGCCTTTGTCCAAAGCGGCTCAACGTTGTTGATGATGTTGTCCTCGTCGGTCTCCTGCTGCTTGCCGTCCTTCCACTCGGTCTTCTTGCCGAATGCAACGGGCACAGCCATGAACTTGCAGTACTTGTTCAGCAGCTCCTCAATCTTCTGCTTCTCGAGAAACTCCTTGCAGTCGTCGTCGATGTGCAGCACGATGTCCGAACCGCGGTCTGCCTTTTCCACGTCCTCAATCTCGAACTCAGGGCTACCATCGCAGCTCCACTTCACAGCCTTTGCGCCCTCTTTGTAGCTGCGTGTGATGATGTCCACCTTCTTGCTCACCATGAACGACGAGTAGAAGCCGAGGCCGAAGTGTCCGATGATAGCATTGGCGTTGTCCTTGTACTTGTCGAGGAAGTCGGTAACGCCAGAGAATGCAATCTGGTTGATATATTTGTTAATCTCCTCCTCGGTCATGCCGATGCCTCGGTCGCTGATGGTCAGCGTGCCTTTCTCGGTGTCGAGGCTTACGCGCACGGTGAGGTCGCCCAGTTCGCCCTTGAAGTCGCCGCGTTCGGCAAGCGTCTTCAGCTTCTGTGTAGCGTCGACGGCGTTAGACACCATCTCGCGGAGGAAAATCTCATGGTCTGAATAAAGAAACTTCTTGATGACAGGGAAGATGTTCTCTGTCGTTACTCCAATATTGCCTTTCTGTGCCATAGTATGAATTTGTATTTTTACTTTTAAGTTTTGTTTTTCTGATTTATAATCATAAACTCTTATTACAAATAGTGTGCCATTGCGACAGAAAGGCTCAAATTATGGGCAAACCAGGGCTATACAGACAGTTTTTAGTGTGAAGTGTGCCAAAAGTTGTCATTGCTTTCAGAATTTTACATATCTGAGTACGCTACGGATATTTGCATTTTTAAATGTTTTTAGCTTTTCATCTTTTTACTCTTATATGCAAATATTGTTTTGAAAACTTCCGCGAAAAAACTCATTATAGAAAAGTCAGAAGCGTAAAACGAGCGTTTTTGTGGTTCGGCGCAGCGAAAAATCTGCAAAAACCGAGACTTTTCAACCTAAAACGATAGGTTTTGCAAACTTTTCGTGAGACTTTACAATATAAAACGTGAGACTTTACCCGGTAAAAGCATAGCTTTTACATGGTAAAGTCTCACGATAAGTTTGGTTTTACATAAGAAAAAATTGCACACTTTCACGTTTATCGCCGCAAGACGTTGTAAACCATGTGTTTACGGTTGCACGCTCAAAACTCGCGAAAAACCGACAACGTATTTTGTTTTTGATTTTGCGGGCACTCCTGAGCGGTTAAAACGTGCAAATATTGTCTTGGCAAAAAGTATGCCAATAAAATGAAAGAGTTACGGCAGGTATGCTGTAGCCTCCTATTTATCCGTCAATTTCAGAAAGTTCGAGCCAGCGCATCTCTTTCTCCTCCAGCTCGTCCTTCACGAGCGGCAGGCGCTTGCTTTTTTCTGTCAGTTCGTCGATGGAGAGCGTGCCGCTGCATAGCGCCTCTTCGATGGTCTTCTGCTCTTTTTCGAGCGCAGCAATCTCCTTCTCAAGGCGTTCGAACTCGCACTTCTCCTTGTATGTCTTCTTGCGGCGTTGCTCGCCTACGAATTCGCGCTTCTCCTTCTTCTCCGAGTCGGCAGCGTTGTTCTTCGCGTCGGCTTGTTCCTTCGGTTTCAACGACTCCCACTCGCGGAACTGCGTGTAGTTGCCGGGGAAGTCCTTTATCTCGCCTTCGCCGCGGAACACGAGCAGGTGGTCTACAATCTTGTCCATGAAGAAGCGGTCGTGCGACACGATTATCACGCAACCGGGGAAGTCTTGCAGATACTCTTCGAGCACCTCGAGCGTCTGTATGTCGAGGTCGTTGGTAGGCTCGTCGAGCACGAGGAAGTTGGGGTTGCGCATCAGCACCGTGCACAGATAGAGCTTGCGACGCTCGCCGCCGGAGAGCTTGTAGACGTAGTCGTACTGCTGCTCGGGCGTGAAGAGGAAGTGCTGCAGGAGTTGCGTTGCGGTGATGTGCTTGCCGCCGCCGTAGTCTATGTAGTCGGCGATGTCGGCTATCACGTCAATGACGCGCTGGTCGTCGCGGAACTTCATGCCGTCCTGCGAGAAGTAGCCGAAGCGCACGGTGTCGCCCACGTCGAAGCGTCCGCTGTCGGGCGCCACTTCGCCGAGCAACATCTTTATGAATGTAGACTTGCCCGTGCCGTTGTTGCCCACGATGCCCATCTTCTCGAAGCGCTGGAAGTTGTAGTAGAAGTCCTTCAGTATTACCTTCTCGTCGAACGCTTTCGAGACGTACTGGCACTCGAATATCTTCGAACCGATGTACACGTTCTTCGACTTCAGACGCATCTGTCGTTCCTCGATGCGCTGCTTCGCCTTGCTCTCGAGGTCGTAGAACGCCTCCTCGCGGTAGCGTGCCTTGTGTCCGCGTGCCTGCGGCTGGCGGCGCATCCACTCGAGTTCGCGGCGGTAGAGGTTGTTGGCGCGCTCTATTTCGGCGCGTGTGGCGTCGATGCGCTCCTGACGCTTCTCCATGTAATACTGGAAGTTGCCGCGATATGAATAGACGGTATGGTTGTCGAGTTCGAGGATGATGTTGCAGACACGGTCGAGGAAGTAGCGGTCGTGCGTCACCATGAGCAGCGTCTTGTTGCCGCGCTGCAGATAGCCCTCAAGCCATTCTATCATCTCGAGGTCGAGGTGGTTTGTAGGCTCGTCGAGGATGAGCAGGTCGGGCTCGGTGATGAGCACGTTGGCGAGCGCGATACGCTTCTGCTGTCCGCCGCTGAGCTGTCCCATAGGCTGCGTGAGGTCGGTGATGTGCAGCTGCGTGAGTATCTGCTTAGCCTTCAATATGCGGTCGGGGTCGCCCTGATGGTTGAAGCAAGCGTCGAGCACCGACTCTTCGGGGTCGAACTTTGGCTGCTGTTCGAGAAAGCCAACCTTTATGTCGCGGCGGAAGATGATGCTGCCCGAGTCGACACTCTCCTTACCCGAGAGCAGCGAGAGCAGGGTAGACTTGCCTGTGCCGTTCTTGGCTATCAGACCTACGTGCTGGCCTTCGGCTATAGAGAACGAGATGTTCTCGAACAGAACGTGCGCACCGAACGCTTTCGATATGTTTTGAACGTCAAGTAATGGAGTCATTTATTCTGCGTCTTTAATTTCGTTCAGTATGTTTCCAATGTAGTCGAGCACCTCGTCGCGACCGGTCTTTTTCTCCGAACTGGTAATGAAGTAGGGCGGCAGCTCCTCCCACTGCTCCTTAAGCGAGTTCATCCACTTCGCTGCGTTCTGCTTGGCACGCACAGGTCCGAGCTTGTCGGCCTTGGTGAAGATGATGGAGAAGGGCACCGAGCTCTCGCCGAGCCAGTTGATGAAGTCGGTGTCTATCTTCATCGGGTCGTGGCGGATGTCGATGAGCACGAAGGTGTTCACCAGTTGCTGGCGCTGCAGAATGTACGATGTAATCATCTGGTCGAGCTTCTTCTGCACCGTCTTCGAACGCTTTGCAAAGCCGTAGCCCGGAAGGTCTACCAGATACCAGTCGTTGTTGATGATGAAGTGATTGATGAGCAGAGTCTTGCCCGGTGTGGCAGAGGTCTTTGCAAGGCCCTTGTGGTTGCAGAGCATATTGATAAGACTCGACTTGCCTACGTTAGAGCGTCCGATGAACGCGAATTCGGGCTTTGTGTCTTTAGGACACTGGCTCACGGTGGCAGCCGATATCGTGAATTCTGATTTCTTTATATCCATATTCTATGTGTTTCGTTTTTTAGTGAATGAATTGTTATTCGTATTGCATTGTCTGCGTCATGTGTATTATTCGTAACGCATTGAACGTGCGGGGTGGATGTGCGAGATGAGGTAGCTCGGAGCTATGAGCACCACGATGGCTATTAGCATTGTGGCTACGTTGAGCGCCACGACGAATAGCCAGTTTATCTCCACCGGAACGGTGTCGACGTAGTAGGTCGTGGGGTCGAGCTTAGCAAAGCCGGTGAAGTGTTGCAGTATGACGAGACCTAAGCCCAACAAGTTGCCCCAAAGCAGACCCTTGCCGATGATGAAAGCGGCGAACCAAAGGAACGTGTGGCGCACCGTCTTGTTGCGTGCACCGAGCGCCTTGAGTATGCCGATCATCGTTGTGCGCTCAAGTATGATGATGAGCAGACCGGATATCATTGTGACAACCGCAACGGCAGTCATGATGGCGAGGATTATCCACACGTTGAGGTCGAGAAGGTCGAGCCATGAGAATATCTGTGGCGACAACTCGCGTATCGTTTTCGACGAGTAGGTGGCGCCGTTGCAGTCCATTGTGCGGTTCACTTTCTTCACGATGATGTGCTCCGTGTCGTCGAGCTTGCTGAAGTCGGCTACGGTAAGTTCGGCTCCCGACACCTGACCGGGACTGAAGTTGTTCAGCTTAACGGCTGTATACAAGTCGCAGAAGCAGATAGCGTTGTCGTATTGCGAGAGGTTGGTCTGGTAGACGCCCGTGATGGTGAAGCGGCGTGCTCTCACTCCGTTCTCGTCAATGAAGTAGGCGAAGATGCGGTCGCCGCACTTTGTCTGCAGCTTGTCTGCCATCGACTTCGATATGAGAATCTTGTTGCCGCTCTTCTCACCAGAGAACTGCGGTATGTAGCCTTCCACCATATTGCTGTGGATGAACGTTGTGTCGAAGGCTTCGTCAACACCCTTGAATGCAACTCCAAGGAAATCGTTGTCGGTCTTCAGTATGCCTTGCTTCATGGCGAAACGCTGCACATGGCTCACGCCGTCAATGTTTTTCAGCACATTTACCATCGAGTCGTTGATAACGATAGGCTGGTCGGTGGCTGATGTCTGCAACGCATAGAAGTTGGCTATCTGTATATGACTGCCGAAGCCTACAACCTTGTCGCGTATGGTATGCTTGAAACCAAGCACTACGCACACGCTGATAATCATCACAGCCAGTCCGATTGCTACGCCCATCGTGGCTATGCGTATAGCGGGCTTCGATACCTTTTGGCGGTCACTTATCTGGTTGGAGTATATGCGGCGGGCTACGAAAAGCGGAAAGTTCATAGTCTTCTGTTTGGTAGTTAAAAAATAAGGAGCTAAGAAGTTGAGCCGTTGTTATGGCTTGTTGTATCTGCCGTAAAAACGCTGGGCTTAACTTCTTAACTCCTCAATTCTTATGTTCTATTGTCTTAATATCTAAATATATTTATTTTTGAATGTTCTTGATGCTCCGATTAACATGAATGTATTAATCGTTGCTGTCCACTCTGCCTGGATATGCCTCAAGAGCCTTGCGCAGAACGATGAGCGCACGCTCAAGGTCTTCCTTCTTCAGCACGTAGGCGATGCGCACCTGATTGATGCCTGCACCCGGTGTGGTGTAGAAGCCTGCGGCAGGAGCCATCATGACGGTCTCGCCCTCGTACTGGAACTCCTCAAGACACCAGCGGCAGAATTTCTCGCTGTCGTCTACAGGCAACTTGGCTACGGTGTAGAAGGCGCCCATAGGTATCGGCGAGTAAACGCCCGGTATGCGGTTGAGACCATCGATGAGACACTTGCGGCGCTCTACGTATTCCTCGTAAACGTCGCGGTAGTAGTCCTCGGGCGCATCAAGCGATGCCTCGGCTACTATCTGACCAAGCAGAGGAGGAGAGAGGCGCGCCTGGCACAGCTTCATTACGGCTGCACGCACCTGCGGGTTCTTCGTAATCAAGGCTCCGATGCGGATGCCGCACTCGCTGTAGCGCTTGGAAACGGAGTCGATAAGTATCACGTTGTCCTCGATTCCTTCAAGATGGCAGGCTGAGATGTAAGGCGAACCGGTGTAGATGTACTCACGATAAACCTCGTCCGAGAACAGATAGAGGTCGTACTTTTTCACCAAGTCGCGAATCTGGTTCATCTCGCGGCGTGTGTAGAGATAGCCTGTAGGGTTGTTCGGGTTGCAAATCAGAATGGCACGTGTGCGCTCGTTGATGAGTTCCTCGAACTTCTCCACCTTAGGCAGCGAGAAGCCTTCCTCTATGGTTGTGGCGATTGTGCGGATCTTTGCGCCTGCCGAAATAGCAAAGGCCATATAGTTGGCGTAAGCTGGCTCAGGGATGATGATTTCGTCGCCCGGGTTAAGGCACGACATGAACGCGAAAAGCACCGCTTCAGAACCACCGGCTGTAATGATGATGTCGTCTGCCGACACATTAATATTAAAGCGCTTGTAATAACCGGTCAGTCGCTCGCGGTATGAGAGATAGCCCTGCGACGGCGAATATTCGAGCACACTACGGTCGATGTGCTTCAATGCGTCGAGTCCTACTAGTGGAGTGGGCAGGTCGGGCTGTCCGATATTGAGGTGGTAGACTTTCACGCCACGCTTTTTGGCGTCAACTGCCAAAGGCGCTAATTTGCGAATCGGCGATTCGGGCATTTCAAGTCCTCGTGTTGAGATTTCTGGCATTTGCGTATTTGTTTATTGTTATATTATTTCTTTGAGTATTATGCAAAGTTACGACAATTAGAAATAAGTGCAAAATTTTTATACCTAAAATTCTAATATTAGCCAAGTAAATGGTACACTCCTCCTGCGTATAGCTTGATAACACCTTTCAATTCGAGGCTGAACAAGAGTGCTGAGATGCTGCCAATAGGCAGTCCGGTCTGCACGGCGATGATGTTCAGTTGCAGGTCGTTGTTCTTTTGCAGCAGTTCTACTATGCGCGTTTCTTCGGCTGTCAGTTCGGGAAACAGTTGGCGTTCGATGCCTTTAGCCCGAGCTTCCTTCACTTTGTTATCCTGCTCCCATCCCATTGCGTTTACAAAGTCTTCGGCGCAGGTTATCAAGGCAGCCTTGTTGTCGCGTATGAGTTTGTTGCAACCTTCGCTGTATGGCGAATTCACGTTGCCTGGAAAGGTGAAAACGTCGCGGGCGTAGCTTTGTGCGATGTCGGCTGTTATCAGACTGCCGCCGCGTGCCGCACTCTCCACCACGATTGTGGCGTCGGAAATGCCTGCTACGATGCGGTTGCGTCTCACGAAGTTCATCTTGTCGGGGTTTGTGTTCGTAAGAAATTCCGTCAGAAGTCCGCCGTGCGAGAGCATCTCTTTTGCTGTGTCACGATGGGCGGAAGGATAAAGCATGTCCAAGCCGTGTGCCAATACGCCTACGGTGTCGAACCCGTTCTTCAGAGCGTTACGGTGTGCGCAGATGTCCACTCCATACGCCAGACCGCTCACGATGAGCACATCTGGGCAAAGCTCTTTAAGCGACCGGCAGAAGTTGTTGATGATATCTTGTCCGTAGGCTGTGCAATGGCGTGTGCCTACAACCGACACGATGCGACGCTGGTTGAGGTCGGCATTGCCACGATAGAAAAGTACGATTGGGGCATCGTCGCAGTTGCGCATTCGTTCTGGATAATCGTCGCATGCCATCGTCAATGGACGAATGGCATGCGCGTTATCAAATTCTAATTCAGCTTCTGCACGATGCAGGGCTTCGGAAACATCGCTCAGCGCATTAATAAGGCGTGGAGAAGCGTCGCTGATAACGTCCTTGATGTTATTGCGGTTCTCCATAATAGCTGTTGCCGAACCGAGCTTGCGGTATAGTTGCAAGCAGGTGGCTGTATTGAAATAGCTAATGCGTGTTAATGCTATAGCGTAAAGTGTTTCCTGTGAAAAAGACATGTGTTTTCTGTATATCCTTATATTGTTATGCGTGCAATAATATGTTTTATGATATTATTGCACGCACTATTTAACATGCATGTATTACTGCCATGCGTGCATCTCTCCGAGGAAGAAGAGCAATAAGTAGCCAAGTACCAAACCGATGATACCCATTGTCAGACCAATCTTCATCATCTCGTTCTGCTTTACCAAACCAGTTGAGTGAGCGATAGCATTTGGAGGTGTAGAGATAGGCAGAGTCATTGCGACAGATGCTGCTACAGCAATACCGATAAGTACGGTAGGTGTGCCGCCGATGCTCTCAAGCGAGTTGCCCATACCCTTACATACAACGGCAAGGATTGGTACGAGGAGTGCTGCCGTTGCGGTGTTTGAGATGAAGTTTGAGAGAAGGTAGCAGATGATACCTGAAGCAAGCAGGATAACTACCGGCGACCATGAGCTGAACGGAATGCTCTTGATTACGTTCTCTGCGAGACCCGACTCGTTGAGTGCAAGTCCGAGTGCGAAACCACCGGCTACCATCCAGATAACGCTCCAGTTGATTTCCTCCAAGTCGCGTGCCTTGATTACGCCAGTGAAGGCGAACACAACGATTGGCACCATTGCTACTGTGTTTGCACCTACACCGGTCCAGCGGTCGCAAATCCACAACAATACAGTAACGATGAATGTTCCGGCAACTACAATTGTGCGCCAGTTGTGCTGCACTTCGCCTTCAATCTCAAGCTCGATGGTCTTCTTTTTGAACGGGAAGAACTTCTTGAGCAAGAACCAACCGATAAGGAGCAAAACGATTGTAAGCGGAAGCATGTACATCATCCATTCGCCGAAACCGATACCGAGGTTCAAGCCTGTTGGTGAGTTTAGGTATTTCAACGCGATTGCGTTAGGAGGTGTGCCGATAGGTGTTCCCATACCGCCGATGTTGGCAGCAACTGGGATAGACAGCGTAAGAGCTACGCGGCCTTTGCCTTCAGGCGGGAGAGCCTTGAAAACCGGTGCAAGGAATGTGAGCATCATCGCAGCTGTAGCGGTGTTGCTGACGAACATTGAGAATACGCCGGTGATGAGGATGAAGCCGAGGAGCACATTATCGCTCTTGTTGCCGAAAGGCTTAAGCAGAGTGCGTGCCAGAAGCACGTCAAGTCCCGACTTTGTTGCTGCGATAGCGAGGATGAAACCGCCGAGGAAGAGGATGATTATCGGGTCGGCGAATGTAGCCATAAGAGCGCTATGGTCGAGCAGTTCTTCCTTTTCAATGCCTGAACGGAAGAAGTGGAACGCATTGTCGGATGTTGTGAATAGCAACAAGCCGATAAGCGATACGGATGTTGCCCAAGGCGAAATGGCTTCTGTTACCCACAGGATTGTTGCCAGTGCGAACACTGCGATAATGCGTTGCTGGATAACGGTGAGCCCTTCAATTCCGAAACTGCTTGTAGGTAGGTTCCAGAGCACAATTGTGACAAGAACCGCTAAAGCGAAGAGTAGGGCATTTTTCTTGCTAAAGTCTCCTTTGAGGAGGTTTCTTTTTTCTGTTGCCATAAAGTTTTAATAGGTTAGAATTATTTGTTTTTATAGTTATTAGTAATTCCGCAAAGTTAAGCAAAATAAATTCTCCGTCAAAACTTTTCTGAATAATTTATTTTAAAAGCAGTTAAGCCTCGGTTAATTGCATTCTTGTAATAGTCTATACAAACAAAGAGCCGCTCCATACAATGATGGAACGGCTCTTTGTCTTTATTTGCTATTGAATTAAACGTCATTCAATCTTATGGTATTGAATTATGTCTCTTCAAATTAGTCGTTATTGAATTTCTCGCGCGCCTTTCTCAGTATCTCTGACACGCTTGCAGCTTTCTTAGTAGATCGCTGCCACTGTTGCTTGCGCTCCTCGTAGTCGCGTCGTTGGCGTTCAAGAAAGTTGTCTGCCATAAATCTGCTTATTTGAATTTGCTGTATATGACAGTGATGTTGATGGCACCATTCTGATTCTCGCTTCCGCCAACCAGTTTTGTGCTTGAGATAGACATATCGTGTGTGAGGTTTGTCATTTCGCCTGACGTGTTGTAAGTCGGAGTGACCGGAATGATAACCACCTTATCCCAATCCTTGTTCTGCTTGTTCTCGCTCATGTAGCGTACCAGACTTCCGATGTTGTTGAACGTGTACTGGTTCGTCGTGCTGCTGTATGTAGCAAGGAACGATGTCTTGTAGTTGGCTACCTGCTTGTTCTCGAAGAACGAGTACATCTCAGCCTTCGGGATCATCAGCAGAGTGGTGGGGATATTGAGCGCATAATCGCTGTTTACAGTTGAATTGATGCGCGACAGACTAACCTTTGCAGTATTGATTGTGTCGTTCTCGTGACCTCTCATAATCTGCTCAACCGGAATTGTCATCTCTGTAAAGATTCCTGCAGGCGACTTTATGTAAGTGCAAGAGTTATCTTCGGCGAGTCGCTTGATGGCGGCCTTGTCGTTGATGATATTCGTTGTCTGCAACACTTCTTCTGTACCAGGGAACGCAGCTGTAGAGACGATGATGGTGTCTTTCTTTGCGCCATCCGTGGTCGTCGTGGTCGTCTTATGCTTGAAGTATACGTTCAACTGGCTGAGATATACATGTGCCATAGCTCCCAGTCCGCTTCGGGTCTTGAAATAGAAGCCCGGTGTAACCTTATTAATAAAGGTATAGGCGTTCTTGAAGTCCTCCTTCTTGTCGTAGAAGTGGCGCATGATGTCTGTACCGAACGAAGCGTCGAGCGGTATGCGTATCGACTTGATGTAGTCGGAACTGTTGCGAGTAGCAGCGTCAACATTAAGGTCTACGAGAGTGTACACTTTGTTTACACCGTTGCTCTTGTTCACGAAACCTTCTTTCTCTGGATTGAAGTTAGAGTAGTACGTCTTTTCCGGTATAGGCTTCGACAGCTCGTAAGCCGTGAGCTTCATTGGTGCCAGCGAATCGCCGTAATACTCTTTGTAGTAGAGCCGGATGTCGCAAGAGTCTGCAACGATTTTGCCGTTTACGAGGCTCTTGATGCTGTCCTTTTCAGGAAACTCGAATCCTTCGGGCAGATAGAACTGCGTCATGAAGTCGCTGCTGAGGTAAGCGCCCGTCTCCGGATCGCGCACCTTGCCGATGTAGCCGGTGTATGTTCTTGCCAAAACCGAGTCGGCGACGATTGAGCGTGTTTTTATCTCGAAGGTATCTGTGACTATATTCAGGCCGTCGCTGCCGTCAATGAGCGTACCACTGCCGATGTCGCCAGTGGTATCGTCGCATGACGTGAATATAAAAGTGGCAAGTGCTAAACCCGCCAAAAACTTTAGCTTCATATTCAAAATGTATTGATTTTGATTGTCAGCCCTACAGTTTCTCGTAGAATTCCTTGTAGGCCTCTGTGTAGTTTTCTCCAGGATATTTCAGGATAGGCAAGCCCTTGCTCTCAGCGTATGCCAGCAACTCCGGATTAGCGTTCTCCTCAGCCTCGATTACAGCATCGCTATTGTCGATAGCCAGTTTGCAGAACTCCATGAAGTCGAAGTCGTCCTTGTATGCGCTGAGACTGTCAACGGTGATGTCCTTAAACTCAAGACAGTTCTTGAAGTTGTTGCCGATGTCCTTTGATAAGCCGTCCTTGAAAATTGACGTTACGATTTTTGTGTCGTTGAATGTCGGTTCGTCGTTGTATGCAGCCTTGATGAAGAGCGGCACGATGTACGACATCCAGCCTTGGCAGTGGATTACTTCAGACGACCATCTGAGCTTCTTTACTGTTTCCAATACGCCACGTGCGAAGAAAATAGCTCTTTCGCCGTTGTCGTCGTATTCTTCGCCATTTTCATCCACAGCCATCTTGCGCTTCATGAAGTAGTCGTCGTTGTCGATGAAGTACACCTGAAGGCGTGTCTGCGGAATGGATGCTACCTTGATTATCAGTGGATGATCGGTATCGTCGATGACGAGATTCATTCCTGAAAGGCGTATTACCTCATGAAGTTGTCCTCTGCGCTCGTTGATATTGCCCCATTTGGGCATGAACGTGCGAATTTCGAAACCTTCTTCCTGCATTTTTGTCGGAAGGTCTCTACCCATGATTGAGAGTGCTGTTTCGGGTACATACGGAGCAATCTCCTGATTGATAAAAAGTACTTTCTTTGCCATGCTTTGATATTTAATATGTGCGAAAGTCGCGTTGTTTCGGGCCTCGTTGGCTCAAGCATACGTGCATGCACAAATGCAAAGTTACAAAAAAAATCTCAGAAAACGCTTGTTTTGTTCGTTTTACCCCGTTTATGGGTTTGTTTTTTTAATGTAATTCTTTCTTATTAAGAAATTATTGCACAATAAGTTGTGTTTTTAGAAGAAAGATAGTGCGTATTAAGAATATATCGGGTGGGGTACGGGTTTGGGAATAGTGTGCTGTATGATGATAAGTTGTCATTAGTGTCCCGTTAAAATCGGGACCAGTTAAATATTAATCAAATAACCCCGGAAAGAGGGGACAATCGAGTTCTTTGACATTATTGAAATCAGTCCTTTCGAAGAGATCTACGAGTGGTGTCTTATCCATAAGAGAAATGCTTAGAATCTGAAGAACCTCATAAGTTGATCGCTTAAGTTGCAAATCATGTTGTACGATAGCAACAAGGCAATAGGCTATGATTGCCGATGAGATTTGGATTCTCACAGCATTCTCTGTAGTACCCCAGAACTTCTTGATCTTGAGG